>OJKP01000007.1_pt1 | contig 240961 bp, 201 predicted proteins | sample 1596521 | NCBI WGS metagenome assembly OJKP01 (sample SAMEA4350130, study PRJEB24818) | metagenome | biome: human; feature: gut; material: faeces | place: Denmark | collected 2013-09
AGATGACAGCACTTCAAAATATGCATGGAATAATACGATAATCATTATTATAGGTATCTGTATTATACTGATTGTTTTTGGAGCCGTATTCTATGTAAGAAAAAAGAGTGGTTCTGAGGAAGAATAAATATCTGAAATTAAAATGAAATAATTAAGAAGTAAGAAAAGAGACAGTGCCATTGATTGGTGCTGTCTTTTTTTTTACGCATAACAAATAAGCGGAAAGGCTGCTGTCAAGCGACGGCGGCTTTTCTTTTTCGGGAAGTATTCAAGAAGTCATAAAGTTCCGTGAGTAATGGAAGAAGGCAGCGTTTACGAAAATGTCACAATTCAACGCAGAAAAACCTCAAATACCACTTGCTTTTTCATTCTCAATATAATACTATTAATATGGGTACTAATACTTTTATAGAGAGGTGATTTATTTGCGAAGAAGCAGCAGCGAAACAAGGAAGAAAATCCTGACCGCATGCGTTCGTCTTTTTTTGGAGCAGGGGTATAAAAACACCTCGGTCAGTCAGATTGTTGATGAAGCAGGCGTGGCAAGGGGAAGCTATTTGAATCTGTTTCCGACCAAGGACAGAATTTTGCTGGAATTGACCGAAACGATGTTCGGCGGACAGTTCGGCGTGGCAAGGAGCATTGCGGACAGCAAGTTGCCGTCGGTTTACGCCTATGCGGTGGAAACGGCGATCCAACTGACCCTGACTGAACTGAATGAGAACCTGCGAGAAATCTACATTGAAGCCTATTCCCTGCCCGACACATCGGAATATATTTACCTGCATACCACAGCAGAGCTGAAGCAGATTTTTGGTGAAAATTTCCTCGATGATAACGAGAGCGACTTTTACGAGATGGAAATCGGCACGGCGGGATTGATGCGCAGCTATATGGCACGCAAATGCGACATACATTTCCCGCTTGAGCGAAAGCTCAGCCGCTTTCTGACGGCGGCACTTCGGGTGTATAAGGTGCCGGAGGAGGAGCAGGAAAAGGTGCTTGACTTTATTCAGACACTGGATATCAAGGCGATTGCCACAGAGGTTATGTATAAGCTCTTTGCTATGCTGGAAATGAAATACGATTTTAAGCTGTCGATGGACGGCGGAACGGAGGAAACAAGATGAGAAAACGAATTTTAAGTCTTATGCTCTGCTGTGTGATGCTGCTGGGACTTATGCCCACAACGGCATTTGCGGCGGGGACAGGCAAGGCGATACAGCTTGGCACAAGCGGGATTTCGGGCTATGACACCGCAAAAGGCGGCACCGGCTACGACTACATCTACATGGGAAGCTACAATAGCAGCCCTGTAAAATGGCGCGTGTTGGACGACCAGACCAATTTTGACAGCAACGGCGACGGAACAAATGAAACCGGACTATTCCTCTTGTCCGAAGATTTGTTGGGAAGCGGGGATCGCGGAGATGTATATTTCGATGGCACAAGCCCGTATAGCAACGCATGGCAGGGCAGCGACGCGCAGGCGTGGTGCAATACATTTGAAAGCAGCAATCTCGATAGCCTGGAACTCGCTGCAATCCTTGCAACAACGAAAAGCGACGACGCATTTACGAGCAGCACACATAACGTTTCCTTTGCTGCTTCTACCAATATTCTAAACAGCGACCAAGTGTTTTTCCTGTCCGCAGAAGAAGCGGTAAATAGCGAATATGGCTTTACCGATGACGCGGCGCGTATTGCCAATTATGGCAATAGCGCCAGTACGTGGTGGCTCCGTTCCCCTTACGCGGACTTCACTAGCAGCACGGGCTTAGTCGACGGCTACGGGCGTGTGTACGACGGCGGCGTGGGCCTTGGCTGGGCGGCGCGTCCCGCTTTTAACTTAAATCTGAACTCTGTCCTCTTCACATCTGCCGCCGTAGGCGGAAAGCCGGACGGAGGCTTGACCACGATTTCCGAATACAGCGGAAACGAGTGGAAGCTGACGCTGAAGGACAGCAGCCGAAGCAACTTTGCTGTTACCTCTGCGGCGGTTACCGCCTACACCAATGGCAGCACCGTAGAGATATCCTACACAGGCGCGAAAACCGGTGCAAACGAATATATTTCCGCTTTGCTCGTTGATGATAACGGCAACCCGACCTATTACGGCCGCAGCAACGCCCCCCTCACTGAAACAGACGGCACGGCACAGCTTAGCGTTCCTGCCGGTTTTGCCGAGGGCAACTATATGTTGAAGGTCTTCAACGAACAGTATAACGACAATTATAAAACCGACTATGCAAGCGATTTCACAGACATTTCTCTGACGGTGAAAAAGAGAGTTGACGAGCAGTTCACCCTCGCTCCCGGCGGCACCTATTACTTTGACCTTTCGGCGATGAATATTCCAGGCACAGCAAACAGCGGAAACTCATATGGTGCGGCTTCTTTGCCGGATACGTCGCTGCACTATGTTCCCTTTACCTATGCGGGAACAATAGAAGCCTACAAGCTCACGTCTGCGATGGCGACCACCGAGGAATATGCACAGCAGAACAAATACGCCCACAGCCTGTTTGTGGCGGACTATGCCGTAACGAATAATGTAAGCTGGGATACCCTGAATACCGCAAATCTGATTTTCGGAAAAGATTATGCCAGCGGCGGCGTGGACTATACCCTGCGCACACCGTCTGCGGGAAGTGACTGTACGGGTTTAGACGATTCCCAACGCGGCGTGCCCCAAAGCAACGAATGGGACACGATGCTGAATAAGGACAGCGGATATATCCAAAACTGGAATAGAATGTTTTCGTGGGGACAGGATGTTTCTTCTGGCGGCGCGTCGTACCGTGCGGTTCGCGGGTACTCTTCGACCCGCTTCTGGAGCGACAAACTTGCTGCGAAATCCTTCCCGTACGTCGGTTTCCGCCCTGTCCTTGAAGTCCTGAACGCTGACACACTGGGTTCTGACGGACTGAAGGCCGTTACCCTTGACCTGAACGGCGGCACGCTGGGCGGCAGCTCCGATGCTATTCACATCATCGTGAAAACCGGCAGCACCTTTACCGCGCCCGCGTCCGACGGCATGACCCGCCCGGACGGAAATACAGGCAGCTACTTCATGTGGCTTGACGGCAATGGCAATTCCTACGCCCCCGGTGCCAGTGTTCCGGCGGACGTTACCAAGCTCACGGCTCAGTGGCGTGATATTGCAGTGCCTACAGGCGAAATCAAGATTGCCGAAAACGGCTGGAAGTCTTTCTTCAACACCATCACCTTCGATTTGTTCTTTAAGGATACGCAGATGGTAACCGTTACCGCTGCGGACAACAGCGGCGGAGCGGTGACAGTCGAATACCTGCTGAGCGAAAAGGCGCTTACCGAATCGGAACTTGCGCGAATGACCTTCACGGCATATTCCGCACCGTTCAGTATCAATGCCGATAACGAGTATGTTATTTATGCAAAACTGACCGATACCAGCGGAAACGTTGCCTACATTAACACAAACGGCATCGTGCTGGACGCAACAGTCCCCGTTATCTCCGGCATTGAAGCCGGCAAAACCTATTGCGCAGCACAGACTATTACCGTTGACGAAAAGTATATCGGCACAGTGAAGGTGAACGACACGGAAGTCAGCCTTGATAAAAACAGTCAATTTGCTCTTTCTCCCGCAAGCGGAGAGCAAACGATTGTTGTGACCGATAAGGCAGGAAATGAAACAAGGGTTACCGTGACCGTGAACGACGGACATACCTACGAGTGGCAGAGCGAAAACGGACAGTATTGGCAGAAGTGCAAATTCTGCAATCACGAAACTGCGAAAAAGGATATTCCGACCAGTAACATCAGCGGTGCCGACAAGGTTTGCAGAACGCAGGATTACAAATTCAGCTTTACTTTGCCGGAAGGAGCGACGGATGCAGCCTATGGGTATGAGTTTATCGGACTTGGCGATGGTCCTCTTACCCCTACTTTTGAAGGCGGTATGTACTGCGGCGTTATAAAATCCGCCGTCTATCCGGCGGAAGAAACCGGCTTTAAGCTGATCGTGAGTGCAAAGACCGCTGACGGCTTTGAGTTCTCTGCCGAAAAGAAGGTTACCATTCAAAACGAGCATACCGGCGGCACGGCTACCTGCAAGGATAAGGCAAAGTGCGAGGTCTGCGGCGAGAGCTACGGAAAGCTTGACCCGAACAACCACGCCAACCTCAAGCATATAGATGCAAAGGCGGCAACAAAGACTTCTGAGGGCAATATCGAATACTGGTACTGCGACGGCTGCAACAAGTATTACAAGGACGCCAAAGCAACACAGGAAATCACCAAGGCTCAAACCGTAACGGCGAAGCTGCCGGACGACAGCAAATCCTCGCAGACGGGAGATAACTTCAATCTTGCCTTGTGGATTGCTCTGCTGTTTATCAGCGGCGGCGCTGTAACCGTAACAACCGTTTACGGCAGGAAGAAAAAGCGTTTGACAAAATAAAATTTAATATCTTTCCGAGCAAGGAAAAAGCGTCGTAGCAATACGGCGCTTTTTTGTTACCCGGAAGCGACAAACAGCGGCAAGCAGCAAACGGCAGCGAAAAGGAGAACAAGACAATGACAGACTATTTGATGAAGCATTGTTTACTTTCAGTAATGAATGTGCTAATATGGTTAGCGAAAACTAACTATGAAGCTTGCTAATTTGATCCGTAATTAGGATAGAAGGCAACGAATCGGAATTTGGCGAAAGGAAATGGCGATGAAAGCAGCAAGAATAGACATAGACAAAAGACTTTCGGCGGCGCTGCATGATTGGATTACGATAGACGAATAAGTTCTTCCAAAGGAGGCAAAATGAATTACTTATTAGAAATCGTTATTTTTAATGTCATCATTTACATAATTTGCGGTATCAATATGGCAAAGAAAGGGAAGCTTGGCATGATACAGGAATACCCCAAGGCGATACAGAATCGATGCAGAGAGCTTGGATTGATTCAGGAAAGTTCCGGGAAACTTGCGAGGAAAGCAACGATAGGAAAACTGGGACTTTTTATCGGATACATATTTTTGCAGACGGCATTGGCGTACTATATCGGCGGTGCGCGCACGTTCTTTGAAGGATGGTTTCACGGATATATTATGTGGGTAGCTGAGATGTGGTTTGACGCATTGGTCGTGGATTGTCTGTGGTTTTGCCATAGTAAGAGGATGATAATTCCGGGAACTGAGGATTTGGTGGATGCTTACCATGATTATTGGCATCATATTAAATATGCAGTGATAGGAATGTTCAGCCAGGCGGTGATTGCTTTGCCGGTAGGACTTTTGGTGATGTGGCTGTCTGCGATTTCTACCGTTTCCTGACGGCTCAGAGGATTATGATTGTGGAATAGAAATATGCAACAAGTTACAAAAATCTATTTCAATGTCCGGCTGATATATTGATTTTTGAAGTCCATTCGGATATACTAGAATAGAAAAATGCAACATGTTGCAAAAATCTTTTGCAGGGAGACTTTAATATGGAGATTCGCAGAGATTTTTATTTGGATAAATTGATAAAAAGAAAGAATAATGGATTGATTAAGGTAATTACTGGTATTCGTCGATGTGGAAAATCCTATTTACTGAATAATCTGTTTTATCATCATTTATTAGAAAGCGGAGTTGATGCTGACCACATCATTCGCTTTGCTTTTGATTCAGCCGATCTTGACTGTAAACATTTATGACTTCCTCCTTGATCCGCAAATTCTTGAAAAATAAACAATGTTATAAAAGATGCTATGGAGAAAATGTGGAGCGGTACGACATAGAATGTGACAGATGCTTGTGGCAAATATTGATTGAGACATTTGGAAACGATTTGACTGTGATAAAGTCTGACGATGAAAAAGTATTGGTTATACTGATTGCCATTATAGGTTTTATTTTTATTGTGAAACATTAAAAGTTGAAGTGAAATGATAGTATAAATAATGCGAAAAATGTGAAAAATGCAGGATTCTCTTTTTTAGATAGCACAGAAGGTTCTTTTGCAGACACTTATTACCTAAAAATTAATATTTTTTAAAAAGTGGGAATAGAATAATGGCAGAAGACATAGATTGGTGGTGTTGTTTATGCAAGGACGCTCAGTGAAAAAGAAAATTCCGTTCGTACGCCAAGGAAAATTGATTTCCTTTTGGATAAGGAGTTTATCTAAAAAGAGCATAGAACATCTGAAAATGGGCAGAGTCGATTATTTAGGTTCTGCCCATATCTGCATTATAGAGGCGCAGACTCAGCTGCGTACCTGCCTTGGCGTTATACCATATTTTCTTTTGAACATGCGGTTGAAATTCGACAGATTTGAGAATCCGCATTTCTGTGAGATTTCAAGAATCGAATCATTGGTAGATGTGAGCATTGCACGTGCTTCTGTGACACGGAAGTCATTCACATATGAGATAAAGCTCATTCCGGTATGAATCTTAAAAAATTTCATAAAATGTGATGGACTATAGTGGCAGAAATCTGCAATTTCTTCGATGGATATATCTTCATAATAATGTGTGGAGATATACCGGATGATACTTTTCAATTTCTCTTCATGCTTATCGCTTTGCGTCGTCTCGTTTACTTTTGGCGGGTGCGTAATCAGCAGGTATATAATCTGGATAAGCCCACCCTTGATAAAAAGCTGATACGCATAGTCTCTTTCATCACTTTTTTCATCTAATAAATCAACAATATTACTGATTTCCGTGTATAACGTGTGTCCGGGTGTCAGATAATGACGAATCTGGATATCTCCGTTAAAAAAAGGATCGATAAATTTTTGCTGCGTCACGTCATCTGCACCAAAGGCAAGAAAGTGCTTTGAAAAAAGTATATTTTCATATTCCATCGTTGAATTTTGTTTACCTTCAATGGAATGAAGCATTCCGGGAAGAACGATGACAATATCCCCGGACGAAACCTTATATCTCTGAAAATTGAGGGTAACGTATCCGCGCCCCTTCTTGATGACGATCATTTCGAACTCGTCGTGCCAGTGAACCGGTACACTTGCAAAATCCATCGGAATCGAACATATATAGGTGTTATATTGATATTCATTTTGAAAGTGAATCTTGTTTTCATTTAATTCGATATTAGATGCAGCGTCCGGATTTATAATCTCTTTCATGGCAAATACCCTCCTGATTGATAGAATAGTATCATATTGTGATACTATTTTGCAAGAGAAACGTTTCCAATTCGTGATATTGTATTATTATAAAAGAGCGTACAAAAGCTCAAGTGAAAACGAAAGGGGTATACGATGAAGGTAAAACAGGAACTTGAAAAACTGCTTGGAAAAGAAATCGCACAAAGCAGCAATGAAGAAGTATATTATGCATTGCTCAACCTGACAAAGCAGTTAGCAGATGAACGCCGCATGGAAGAGACGAAAAAGAAGATTTATTATGTATCGGCAGAATTTCTGATTGGAAAGCTGCTGTCGAATAACATGATCAATCTTGGAATCTATGAGGACGTCAAAAAAGTGCTTGCCGAAAGCGGAAAGACACTTGCAGAGATTGAGGAGATTGAGGTAGAGCCATCGCTTGGAAACGGCGGTCTGGGGCGACTTGCTGCATGTTTCCTTGATTCAATCGCAACACTTGGATTATCGGGTGCGGGGATTGGATTGAATTATCATCTTGGCTTGTTTAAGCAGGTGTTCGAAGACAGAATGCAGAAAGAACAGATTAATCCATGGATCAAGGATCAAAGCTGGCTTAGAAAAACAGATGTGACATATCCTGTTACATTTGGAAAATGCACGGTGCAGTCGAGATTGTATGAGATTGATGTAACAGGTTACAATAACCGTACCAACAAATTATGCTTGTTCGACGTAGAAACTGTGGATGAATCCATCGTAGATGCGAATCATCAGTTTGATAAAACAGACATAGAGAAAAACCTGACATTGTTCTTATATCCGGATGACAGTGACGAAGATGGAAGAAAGCTTCGTATCTACCAGCAGTATTTCATGGTAAGCAATGCCGCAAGACTCATTATCGATGAGTGTAAGGCGAAGGGAAGTAACCTTTATGATTTGTTCGACTATGCAGTAATCCAGATCAACGACACACATCCAACCATGATCATACCTGAGTTGATTCGTCTGCTTGTAGCGGAAGGGATGAACATGGATGCGGCGATTTATGTTGTAAGTAAGACCTGCGCATATACAAACCATACAATTTTGGCTGAGGCACTTGAGAAATGGCCTAGACATTATCTGGCAGAGGTTGTTCCGCAGCTTGTGCCAATTATTGAGATTCTGGATGATAAGGTAAGAAGACGGTTTAGTGATGAGAGTGTGGCAATTATCGACCGGAATGATCTCGTTCACATGGCACACATCGATATTCATTATGGATTTAGTGTAAATGGCGTTGCGTATCTTCATACGGAGATTTTGAAGAATTCGGAGCTTAATAATTTTTACAAAATATATCCGGAGAAGTTCAACAACAAGACAAACGGCATTACATTCCGCCGCTGGCTTCTCTATTGTAATGAATTGTTATCCGATACGATCACAGAGTGGATTGGGGACGGATACAAGAAAGATGCAATGGAATTAGAGAAATTACTTGCATTTGTAAATGATGATGCCAAGCTTGAAAAGCTCCTTGAAATCAAACATCAGAACAAGCTTCGCGCCAAAGAATATTTCAAGGAGACACAGGGAATCGAATTAAACGAAAACTCGATTTTTGATATCCAGGTAAAGCGTCTGCATGAGTACAAGCGTCAGCAGTTAAATGTACTTTATGTGATTCATAAGTATCTGGAGATCAAAGCGGGCAAGCTGCCTACTACACCGGTTACGGTTATATTTGGAGCAAAGGCTGCACCTGCATACACGATTGCAAAGGATATTATTCATTTGATCCTGTGCCTTCAGGAATTGATCAACAACGATCCGGAAGTGAGCCCGTATCTGAATGTAGTTATGGTAGAAAACTACAATGTTACGCTTGCAGAAAAATTAATTCCTGCCTGTGATATTTCGGAGCAGATCTCACTTGCATCAAAAGAGGCAAGCGGAACCGGAAATATGAAGTTCATGTTGAACGGCGCGGTTACTCTCGGAACAGAAGATGGTGCGAATGTTGAAATCCATCAGCTTGTTGGCGATGAAAATATCTATATCTTTGGAGAGTCAAGTGATGCGGTGATTGAGCATTATGCGAAGGCGGACTATGTCTCAAGAACATATTATGAGAACAATCCGGTATTGAAGGAAGCCGTTGATTTTATTATCAGTGACGCGGTGATGGCACTTGGAAATGCAGAAATGCTGCATCGTTTGTATAATGAGCTTCTCAACAAAGACTGGTTCATGACATTTATTGATTTCGATTCTTATGTTGACGCCAAGGAACGTGCCTATAAGGAATATGAGGATCGTAAGGCGTGGGCGCAGAAGATGATGGTGAATATTGCGAAAGCGGGATTTTTCTCATCCGATCGTACAATTGCTGAATATAATAACGATATTTGGAAAATAATAAAATAGGATCCATTGATAGCAAATGCACGCAGAAATTAGTGATAAGTAACAAAAAAAAATCAAAATTGCTGTGTAATTTGACCAAATAAACAAAATATTGACTTTTTTCATTGCAAAAAGTTTTTAAATGTTGTATCATTGACTCATGAAATGGAAACGTTACCAAAAACGATACAACAAACGTTTCCAAGGAACGTATACGTAACTATAAACAAAGCAAATGAAAAGATTAGAGGAGGAAAAAGCATGAAGAAGAAATTAGCAGTTTTAGGATTAGCTGCAACAATGATGATGTCACTGTTTGCAGGTTGTGGAGGAAAGGGAACTTCAGGAGGGAAGGATGCATCGGCTGATAAGGGTTCGGTATATTACTTGAATTTTAAGCCGGAAGCAGATGCCCAGTGGCAGGAGCTTGCCAAGATCTACGAAGAGGAGACAGGCGTAAAGGTAACCGTTGTTACAGCCGCATCCGGTCAGTATGAGACAACTCTTAAGAGTGAGATGGGTAAATCAGAATGCCCTACATTGTTCCAGGTAAATGGTCCGGTCGGTCTGGCATCATGGAAGGATTATTGTGCAGATTTGTCTGACACAGAAGTTTACAAGCAGCTTACTTCAGAGGATTTCGCTTTGAAGGATGGCGATAAGGTAGCAGGTATCGGATATGTTATTGAGTCCTATGGTATCATCTGCAATAAGAAGCTTCTTGCGGAGGCAGGTTACTCCATGGATGACATCAAGAACTTTGCAGACCTGAAGAAGGTAGCAGAAGATATTACAGCAAGACGTGATGAGCTTGGATTTGATGCATTTACATCCGCAGGTATGGATGGTTCTTCAGACTGGAGATTTAAGACTCACCTTGCAAACCTTCCTGTATACTATGAGTATCAGGCAGACGGAATCAACAACACAAAGGCAATCAAGGGCACATACCTGGATAACTACCGTCAGATCTGGGATCTGTACATTAATAACTCAACAACAGATCCTAAGCAGCTCAGTGTTAAGACCGGTGATGATGCAGTCGCTGAGTTCGTAGCAGAAAAAGCAGTATTTTACCAGAATGGTACATGGGCATACTCAGATATAAGCTCAGTCGGTGATGAGAATCTCGGAATGCTTCCGATTTATATCGGTGTAGACGGAGAAGAGAATCAGGGACTTTGTACAGGTACAGAGAACTACTGGTGTGTAAATGCTAAGGCTTCCGAAGCAGACATCAAGGCAACAGAAGATTTCATGGCATGGCTTTCTACAGACGATACAGCACTTAAGGCAATCTGCGGTTCACAGGGTGCAATGCCATCCGGAGCAGACGGAATGGGATTTGTTACTCCATTCAAGAAGAACCTTGAGTCAGATAACCTTCTTGTGAATATCGCAAGCCAGTATGTGGCAGATGGCAAGACACCTGTAAGCTGGAACTTCACAACAATGCCTTCTGAGACATGGAAGAACGAAGTAGGATCAGCTCTTACTGTATATGCTTCCGATCAGACAGATGCGAATTGGGATCTTGTAAAGAAAGCATTCGTTGAAGGCTGGGCTACAGAGAGTCAGGCAGCAGGAAACTAGGATCAGGAAGCCTGATAAAACAACCTGTAATTAAAAAGGGAGGAGACAGTTCCTCCCTTTTTTAGAAGGTAGTTGTTCGAGGGCATAGGAGGTATAAGATGGAAAAGGCAGTAAAAAAATATTGGCCGATATTTTTGGTACCGACTATGGCTGCATTTTTGATAGGATTTATTATTCCTTTTATTGAAGGTATTTACTTGTCGTTCTGTAATTTTACAACAATCAAGGATGCAAAATTTGTCGGAATACAAAACTATATAGAAGCATTTAAAGATTCAAATTTCCTTGGATCATTCAAATTCACTACTTTATTTGCAATCGTTTCACTTGTGTTGATTAATGTGCTTGCATTTTTAATCGCTCTGGCGTTGACACAGAATATCAAAGGAAAGAATATTTTCCGTACAGTGTTTTTTATGCCAAACCTGATCGGAGGTATTGTATTAGGTTATGTATGGCAGCTGATTTTTGATGGTATTTTCGTGAAGTTTGATACAGCCCTGAAGTTGAATGAAACATTAGGTTTCTGGGGACTGGTTATTCTTGTAGGATGGCAGCAGATTGGTTACATGATGATCGTATACATCGCGGGACTTCAGGCGATCCCCGGAGATATTCAGGAAGCGGCTATGATCGACGGAGCTACCAGAATGCAGAGATTGTTTAAAATTACAATTCCGAACATGATGCCATCGATTACAATTTGTACATTCCTGACGATTACGAATTCGTTCAAGTTATTCGATCAGAACCTTGCTCTTACAGGTGGTGAGCCACTTCATAAGACAGAAATGCTTGCCCTGAATATTTATAGCACATTCTATGGCAGAGTAGGAGCTGAAGGGGTTGGACAGGCGAAGGCAGTTGTGTTCTTCATAATTGTAGTAGCGATTGGATTGTTACAGTTAAAGTTGACAAGGGATAAGGAGGTGCAGCAGTAATGAAAAAGAAAGTGATGGGAATACTTGCAACATTATTTTTTACACTCGTTTCAATTGTATTTGTTGCTCCAATCTTTATCGTATTGATTAACTCGATGAAGTCGAAGACGTTCATCAACCTTGAGACATTTAAGCTGCCTACAGAGGAAAGCTATGTTGGACTTGAAAACTATAAGACAGCAATTACGCAATATGATTTCCTGAAAGCTGTAGGCTGGACATTATTTATTACAGTATTTTCAGTTGCGGTTATTCTGATTTGCTGTTCCATGACAGCCTGGTTTATAACCCGGGTTAAGAATGTTTTTACAAAAATGATTTACCTCTTATGTGTGTTTTCTATGGTTATACCATTCCAGATGGTCATGTTTACACTTTCCGGAACGGCAGACTCCCTCCATCTGAATACACCTTGGGGAATCGTGATTGTATATCTCGGTTTTGGTGCCGGACTTGCGGTATTCATGTTCACCGGATTTGTAAAATCAATTCCGGTAGAAGTGGAAGAAGCTGCAATGATTGATGGCTGCTCACCACTCCGGACATTCTTCTGTGTAGTAGTTCCTATGATGAAGCCTACATTCATTTCTGTAGGTATTCTTGAAGCAATGTGGATCTGGAATGACTTCCTTCTTCCATACCTTGTACTTGATATTAAGGAATTCAAGACAATTTCCATTGTCATCCAGTACATGAAGGGAAGCTACGGCCGTGTTGATATGGGCGCGATTATGGCATGCCTGATCATGGCAATCATTCCGGTTGTTGTATTCTACTTATGCGCTCAGAAATATATTGTCAAAGGGGTTGCGGCTGGCGCTGTTAAGGGTTAATATATAATCACATTTTTACAGGAGCGATTATATGACAATCAAAGATATAGCAAAATTATCTGGATACGGTATTGGTACCGTATCCAGAGTAATAAACAAACAACCGGGTGTAAGTGAGAAAGCGCGCGAAAAGATATTGAAAATTATCGAAGAGAGCAATTTTGAACCAAACGGAAATGCCAGAAAGCTGAAACGATGTGGCGGAAATACAGTTACAATTATCATGAAAGGCCGACACAATAGTTTCTTCATGGAGATTCTTGACCGGATTACACTTCTGCTGTCAGAACTGGAAGAGGTTGTATCCTGTCAGATTATCGATGAAGATGGGGACGAGGTTGCAGAGGCATTAAAATTCGTTCGTGACAAAACCTCGAAAGCGATTATTTTTCTCGGCGCGAATTTAGCTCTTTTTGATGAACGTATGAATGAACTTGACATACCCTGCGTTGTTGCAACTACAAGTGCAAAGGAGTTAGCGTTTGACAATGTATCTTCTGTATGTGTCGATGATGAGACTGCAACTATGGAACTCGTGCAGTATTTAACAGGCTACGGACACAAAGATATTGTCGTAATGGGTGGCGAGATTTCAGATAAACAGATCAGTTTCTCGCGTTATCTTGGGTGTAAAAAAGGCTTTGAAAAAAGTGGTCTGGAATTTGATCCGGATAAGAATTATATGGCTTGCCGGTATTCGTATGAGGCAGGTTATGAAACAACAAAAAGACTACTTGAAAAGAACATACATGTGACAGCGATTGTCGGGCTGTCAGATACGATTGCGGTTGGCGCAATTCGGGCAATTGAAGATGCCGGGAAAAAAGTACCGGATGATATATCGGTGGTAGGCTTCGATGGTACAGTCATATCGAGATTTTACACACCGAGAATTACAACAATGGGTCAGGACATAAACAGCATTGCGAAGCGGAGTGTGGAGCTTTTGATGAAGCACATACATTATACACTGGGGTGTGAACATGATTATGCCCCACACAATCTGATCGAGGGCGAAAGCGTACGCAGAGTATAATTGTTTTGCCTTGACGTATATGGAGGACATATATGGATAAAACAGCAGGAATATTGTTCGCGATTTCCAGTCTGCCATCAAAGTATGGAATTGGCTGCTTTTCCAAAGAAGCATATAAATTTGTAGATTGGTTAGTGGAAGCAGGTCAGACGTTCTGGCAGATTTTACCTTTGGGACCTACCGGATATGGAGATTCTCCATACCAGTCGTTTTCCACATTTGCCGGGAATCCGTACTTCATAGATCTGGAAACTTTAATTAGCGAAGGTTTATTGACGAGAGAAGAATGTGATAGTGTTGACTTTGGAACAGATGAACAGTCTGTTGATTATGAAAAACAATATAATGGACGGTATGTATTGCTCCGCAAGGCTTGTGAGAGAAGCGGGCATAAGAACAGTACAGAATATAAGGCGTTCTTAGAGAAGAATGAAGCGTGGGTGTATGACTATTGCTTATATATGGCAGTAAAAAATCATTTTGGCGGAATAAACTGGACTGAGTGGCCGGAAGCAATTCATAGTCGTACAGAAGAAGGTTTACGTGAATATAAGGAGAAGCTGGCAGACGAAATTGATTTTCAGTTATTTATGCAGTTCCAGTTTTTCAACCAGTGGCATAAGCTCAGAGCTTACGCCAATAAAAAAGGAATTAAAATTATCGGAGATATTCCGATTTATGTATCATTGGATAGTGCAGATGCATGGTCGCATCCGGAATTGTTCCAGTTAGATGAACAATGTACACCGAAGGCTGTTGCGGGATGTCCGCCGGACGGATTTTCGGCGGATGGGCAGATGTGGGGAAATCCTCTTTATGATTGGGATTACCACAAAAAGACAGCGTATGCATGGTGGATCGAACGGCTTTCATTCTGCTTCGAGTTATATGATGTTGTACGTATTGATCATTTCCGTGGTTTCGATGAATATTATTCCATCCCATATGGGGATAAGACCGCGGTAAATGGCAGTTGGAAGAAAGGTCCGGGCATGGATTTGTTCCATACAATCGAAAAGAAGATTGGCAGAAAATCCGTGATTGCGGAGGATCTTGGCTATATAACGGATACCGTCCGTAAGCTTGTTGCGGATAGCGGGTTCATGGGGACGAAAGTGTTGGAATTCGCATTTGACACAAGAGATACGGGTTCGGCGAGGGAGTATTTACCTCATAATTATATTGAGAATTGTGTAGCGTATACAGGCACGCATGACAATGAGACACTGGTCGGCTGGTGGCAGGAGGTCGATGACCAAGGCAGGAAAAAAGCAAGAGATTATCTGTGTGATTACTATACACCGGCAGATAAAATGTATATTCCGCTCATTGGCGTAATCATGCGAAGCAATGCGAAAATCTGTATTGTTCCGATTCAGGATTACCTTGGCTTAGACAACAGGTCGAGAATGAATACGCCTTCTTCGGTTGGCAGCAATTGGAGATGGCGGGTAGACAGCAAAGAGTTAAATAAGACTTTAGCCAAGGAGATAAAAGCGATTACGGTTCGTTATGAACGCTGTAACTAATTTATAACTGACGATTTTTTGAATGCGCCCCGGGTTTTTATGTTACCAGGGGCGTTTTTCATAGATACGCCGGATAAGCAGAAAAGCCTGCAGGATTATCTTAATATGGCGGATCAGTCTATGTATGAGAATAAGAGAAAAAAGAGGACAACATAAGACAGAGGGACGATTATGAGGAGGAGATCGGTTATGATAAATGTTACAGAGATTATGAAGCGTGGAGCGGAGAACAGAAAACTTCCGCCATGGGTGAACATGCGCCATGCGTGGATGGTGAATGATGGATTGCGCGACAAAGATCTGGAATATCCGGAAAATGTTGTACAGATTAAGAATTTAGATTATAAGAAAAGATTGGATGCAGAGCAGTTTGCTGCGATTTTGGATAGCTGGAAGATGGATAAGAAAAGGGAGATGCTGTATGCATCATCCGGGGATGCGTCGGACATTGATTCAGACAGTTATGTATCGAACAGTCTGTTTGATCTTTGTGTGCCGGCATCTTATATGGGAGACTCGGATAAAGCATATCCGGTGATTGTCAGTGTGCATGGTGGTGGCTGGTTTTATGGAGATAAGAAACTGTATAGCCATTATTGCTGTCATTTGGCACAAAGCGGATTCGTAGTTGTGAATTTTAATTATCGTCTGGCACCGCAGAATAAATATCCGTCTGCCATAGAGGATGTAGCATATCTCGTAAAATATATTGATGATCATGCGCGGGTGTTTGGCCTGGATATGAATCGGTTTTTCATGTTGGGAGATTCGGCGGGAGCACAGCTCACTGCGCAGTATTGCATTGCTGCGTCAAATCAGGAATATCGGGAGAAACTGGATTATTTTACCTATGATAAGCTGCCGGTTCGTGTTTGCCTGAATTGTGGTGCATACGACATGGGAAAACGGGATGACATGATCTCAAACTGGTATCTCAGGAAAGATGGCACGCTGGTTGTGTCTGAAGAACAGTACCAGTTGTTCATGGATCAGTTAGCATATATGAATGCGGATTTTCCGGAAGCGTATCTGATGTACAGTGTGAATGATGATCTGCGGTTTCACACGATAGAGCTGGATAAGAGGATGAATGATATAGGTGTAGCACATGTAACGCGGGCGTTTGGTGCGGGCCATCCGGAAAGTGGTCACGTATTCCATCTGAATCTTCGAAATTCGGATGGTGTACAGTGCAATGAGGAAGAGTGTTTATTTTTCAAAAACAAATAGAATTACAAGTTTAATGATTAGTAGAAAAATACGCAGGTACAAAGTGCTTGCGTGTTTTTTTATAAATACAAATTGACAAATTATAGAATTATTATTATACTGAAATAGTAATAATTACTATTATTCGAAAATTAAACCAAGGGGGAACCAATTATGGAAAATAATAAAGTAAATGCAAAAAAAGCGGTTATGATCGGCTGTGGATTTGTGGGATCGGCATCCGTCTTTGCTTTGATGCAGAGTGGATTATTCACAGAGATTGCATTGATTGATGCGGACAGGAACAAAGCGGAGGGAGAGGCAATGGATATCAGCCATGGAATCCCATTTGCTTCACCGATGCGGATTTATGCAGGAGATTATGACGATGTTGCGGATGCGGGAATCGTGATTATCTCCGCGGGGGCCGGACAGAAACCGGGGGAGACAAGACTGGATCTGGTGAACAAGAATGTTGCAATTTTTAAGTCTATTATCCCGGAGATTGCAAAGCGGAAGTTCGATGGAATCCTGCTTGTGGTAGCGAATCCGGTCGATATTCTGACACAGGTGGCAATCAAATTGTCCGGACTTCCGGAACAGCGGGTGATTGGTTCCGGCACAGTGTTAGACAGTGCCAGACTGAAATACAAGCTGGGTGAACATCTGTCTGTGGATAGCCGGAGTGTGCATGCGTTTATCGTGGGCGAACATGGCGACAGCGAAGTCGTTGCATGGTCATCTGCAAATGTTTCCGGTGTGGAATTAAGTGAGATGTGCGAGATGCGTGGACATTACCAGCATAAGGAAAATACGCGGGAGATTGCAGATGCAGTCAAGAACAGTGCATATGAAATTATTAACCGGAAGCATGCGACGTATTATGGAATCGCGATGTCTGTAAGGAGAATCTGCGAGGTGATCATGCGGGATGAGAAATCGATCCTGCCGGTCTCACACATGATACATGGTGCGTATGGTATCGAGGATGTGGTGCTGAGTATGCCTGCGATTGTCGGTGCAGATGGCGTGGAGACAGATATTCCGATCAAGTTAAGCGGCGAAGAGGCTCTGAAATTAAAGGAATCGGCAGATGCATTGAAAGAGATTCTTGCATCGCTGGAGTTATAGAAGGAGGAATCGTCATGGATTTACGGGTTGGAGTGTCCGCGGTTGTTATGAACTGGCTGATTATGTTATATTTCATTATTTTATTTGCGGAACGCGTACAGAGCATCGTGCGTTCTATAAGGGATAAAGATGTGAAACTGTTTGGAAGCGGCTTCGATAGTTATGTGTATCTGGCTGTGTTCTTATCGCTTGCTGCATTTCTAGTTTTATTGGCAGTGGGGAATGCAGCGTTCCTGCAATCATTATTTACGATGGATATGAACGTGTATCGTTCCATTGATTACCGGATGCTTTCCATAACCGCAGGGGTCATTCTTGTGTCTGGCATGGTACATACGGAATATACGATTCCGGGAATCCAGTTTGCATCTTACGGAATGCTGATTGCGGCTTTGATTATCAAGACGGCATGCGTAAACGCACAGGCGAAAGACAGTGTATTGTTATGGATGTCACTGATCTATCTGATATTATTCTCCATGGCAATTCCGGTCATGTATCATTCGGAAATTGAGAAAGCCACACTCTTTCATGTGATAGAAGCGGTTGTTTCACTTGCGCTTGTTGCAGCGTTCGCAGTCTTGATGTACAAAGTGCTGATAGGAAATGCAGTCGATCTGTTCTATGTAATTCCGGTTGCCATCGCTGTAATCGGAGATACAATCATCGTGGCAATGCGCTGGAAAGAAAAGGTGAATGGCTTTGTTCTGATATTCCTGATCGCAGCGTCGGTCATGTGGATTGCCGGAAGGATTGCGGCCGCGGTGCGCCTGCATGGATAGGATATAAAAGTTGTTGATAAAGATAGAATGAAACTGTTGTCAATGTTAAGTTATGCAAGCATTGGCAGCAGTTTTTTGTGTGTACAGCTTTGTCGAAGTATGATAGAATCAAACATAAGTATGTAATCATTTTCTAAGAGAAAACAGGGAGGAACGAATGAAAGAATTATTACAGTTTTTATTGGGAATCGTACTTACGATCATCGGCGTGATTATCTTCTTGCAGAACGTCGTTGTGAGCAGCTTCACGCTATTTTACCGGATGGGACGCGTGAATGTCGGAGGTATTCTGATTGTACTCATCGTTGTGGCATTTATCGCATTTATCGTGAAGCCGAACATGCTGACCGGACTTTCACTGATCGGATTGTGCATTGCATTTTTCGTATGTCTTGTGATTTCACTGAATGTATCCATGCGGTATATGACCGGTCTGGAGCTGGCACTGATCCTCGGCACGATCGGCGTTGGTGTCGGATTCATCATCAAGGGCTTGCTTGGCGTAAATAAAGCAGACAAAGAAAACAAGAAAAATAAATAATTTGGCTGGACTTTTACATCTGGCAACAAGGTAAAAAGAATGGTTCAATAAAAAAATAGAGGAGAAACTTGCAAAACGTATTGTGAATTGTATATATATGGAAGTGCCACATTCTGATAATATAAATATGTTTGAAACGTAGAAGTACTTGATGTTCTGTAAGTAAAATAGCAATGTTTGAACACGATGTTCAAACAAACCGCCACTGAGCCATGGATGGCGAATTGGCGGTGGTTGCGTACGGTAACAGAAGGTAAATCAGAACATCTAGAACTTCTTGGTTTCAATACATCTTATATTATCAGAATGTGGCACGGACATATACACAATTCACAATATGTTTCGCAGAACAAAGACAGATGATTTTAAATGTTGAGAACTTAACGCACGGTTTTGGCGACCGTGCAATCTTTAATAATGTATCGTTCCGCTTGCTGGCGGGTGAGCATATCGGGCTGGTCGGTGCGAATGGCGAGGGCAAAAGTACGTTCATGAATATCGTGACCGGTACGCTCACACCGGACGAAGGAAAAGTAGAATGGAACAAGCATGTGCGGGTTGGATACTTAGACCAGCATGCCGTGCTGGAGAAGGGCATGACAATCGAGGATGTCCTGAAGTCTGCATTTTCATATCTGTTTGATATGGAGCAGAACATCAACGAAATCTATGAGAGCATGGCGGATGCGACGGACGATGAAATCGCAGAGATGATGGAAGAGGTTGGTACGCTGCAGGATATGCTGACGAACCACGATTTTTATATGATCGATGCGAAGGTTGAACAGGTGGCGCGGGCACTCGGACTTCTGGAGCTTGGGCTTGACCATGATGTGACGGACTTAAGTGGTGGACAGCGTACGAAGGTGCTGCTTGCGAAACTGCTTTTGGAGAAGCCGGAGATCTTGCTTTTAGATGAGCCGACGAACTATCTCGATGCGGAGCATATCGAATGGCTGAAGCGGTATTTGCAGGAATATGAGAATGCATTTATCCTGATCAGTCATGATATTCCGTTCTTGAATGATGTCGTGAATATCATCTATCATATGGAGAATCAGGAGCTGAACCGCTACGTCGGAAACTATGATAAGTTCTTAGAAGTTTACGAGGCGAAGAAGGCGCAGCAGGAGGCAGCGTACCGGAAACAGCAGCAGGAGATCAATGAACTGAAGGATTTCGTGGCACGAAATAAAGCACGGGTTGCCACACGAAATATGGCGATGTCGAGACAGAAGAAGCTCGACAAGATGGACGTGATCGAGCTTGCCAAGGAGAAACCAAAGCCGGAGTTTTATTTCAAGGAAGCCCGGACACCGGGCAAGATGCTCTTTGAGACAGAGGATCTCATCATCGGATATGATAAGAATGCACCGCTTTCCAAGCCAATCAATCTGCGGATGGAGCGCGGCGAGAAGATTGCGATTATCGGAACAAATGGAATCGGTAAAAGTACGCTCTTAAAGAGTCTGCTCGGTATCGTTCCGGCATTATCCGGCAAGGTTGAGTTGGGCGACTATCTGTACAAGGGCTATTTCGAGCAGGAGATGGCAGGCACGGACAATACCTGTTTGGAGGAGATCTGGCAGGAGTTTCCGGGATATTCGCAGTATGAGGTGCGTTCGGCACTGGCAAAATGTGGTCTTACAACGAAGCATATCGAGAGCAAGGTGCGTGTCTTGAGTGGTGGAGAACAGGCGAAGGTGCGTCTGTGTAAGCTTATCAACCGGGAGACAAATCTTCTGATCTTAGACGAGCCGACGAACCATCTGGACGTGGAAGCGAAGGACGAGTTAAAGCGTGCTTTGAAAGAGTATCACGGTTCGGTGCTGCTGGTGTGTCATGAGCCGGAATTTTATTCGGATATTGTGACGAAGGTATGGAATCTGGAAGAGTTCAGCCGTCTGGCTGTATAGAAAATAAAACTTGCTATCCCTGTGAAAAGGGAATATGATGAAACGTAAGTGTCAAGCAGAGGAGGAATTTGCCGGATGGCATCGAATAGAAGAATCTTAACGAAATTAGCCGGGGAGCTGCAGGCAACACGGACAGGAATGGGAAGCCAGCTGCATGGCGTGTACCGGGGATATACATATGTCGTGAAACCGGGTACCGGTTCCGGCAAAAAAATGATGATGGTTGCATTTTCGGTTTCCAACGATCAGACACCAGCATCTGTCGATGTGTGGGGAACGATGCGCGCGGTACTTCCGAGCGGCGGCAGGATCATACCGAAAGGATTTCGCATTGCGGTATATGTTCCGGTTCGTGGTGGCACAAAAAAGAACGTGCAATTGATCAAGAATCTGATAGAAGGCATGATCACGCAATTTGAACGATATCAATATTATAATTGTGATGCCAGGGGCGTGCAGGGACCAACGAATGTCTATCAGGTGGAGGATGGCTATTCCTTTTTAAATGAGGAATCTGCGAAGATGACGGAATATGCGTTGAAACTGAACCAGGAAGAGGATTATGTTGTGCGTGAAAATTATGCACTCGGTCTGCTCGGAGCGATTGGTGGTGGCGTTCTGGGTGCGCTGTTGATTTTCCTGATCGCACGCATTGGATTCGTGTCAAGCTATGCCGGGCTTGCGATGGGAGTCGCGGTTATCTATGGATATAAGTGGAAAGGCGAAAAGCTGTCGACCATAAGTTTTCTGTTGTGTGTTGCGGTATCAGCTGCATGGCTATATCTGGCATTCCGGGTAGACATGGCAATGGTAATACAGGCATCTGAACTTTCAGACCATTACTATAGAGCTTCTTCGTTCCAAAGCTGTTTTGTACATGCGAAGGAGCTTATGAAGTGGTCTGGCAATCTGGATACCTATTATGAAAGTCTTATCAAAATGATGGCGTTTGGTATAGTCGGCGTTCTGGCATTTGGATTTACAGAAATACAGGGACAGCGGAAAAAATATAAGATGAAAAAAATGTAGAATACGATAGAAGAAAGAAGTGATTCGAAAAGAGTTGGTAAATATGCTTCAAAATCATGAGAAAAACGGAATTTTTTGTGCAATTTCAAGATGATCACGGACAGATTCGTCAAAATTCATATAAAAATTCCATATAATCAAAAAAAATTGCTAATATATCCAAAAATATTCTATTCTTTCCGAACCTCATTCTAAATATAATGAATTTAGTCAATGAGACAGGGAATGATTCAAAAAAAATGTACAAAATGAACAAAAAGTACGAAGGAACATTTCAACAAGTATTTCATTCATAGGAGGAAAGAGTATGAAGAAGAAAAAAATTTTAGCTGTAATCGCAGCAGCAACAATGGCACTGTCAATGGTAGGATGTGGATCATCAGGTGGTGGTTCTTCATCAAGCGGAGTTGCAAATAAGGATAAGCCGCTTGTATGGTACAACCGTCAGCCTTCCAACTCATCAACAGGAGAGCTTGACAAAACAGCCCTTAACTTTAACAAAGATACTTACTATGTAGGTTTCGATGCGAATCAGGGTGCTGAGCTTCAGGGTGAGATGGTACTTGACTACATCAAGAAGAATGCAGCAACTATCGACCGTAACGGTGATGGCGTAATCGGATATGTACTTGCTATCGGCGATATCGGACATAACGATTCCATCGCACGTACAAGAGGTGTCCGTTCCGCACTTGGAACAGGCGTTGATGCAAATGGCGCAGTTGATTCAGCACCAGCCGGTACAAACGTAGATGGATCTGCAAAGGTTGTTCAGGATGCAACACTGGAAGTAGATGGAAAGAAATACACAATCCGTGAGCTTGCTTCACAGGAGATGAAGAACTCTGCAGGTGCTACATGGGATGCAGCAACAGCAGGTAACGCAATCGGTACATGGACAGCTTCTTTCGGTGATCAGATCGATGTAGTTGTTTCTAACAACGATGGTATGGGAATGTCAATGTTCAATGCTTGGGCAAAGGACAACAAGGTTCCTACATTTGGATACGATGCAAACAGCGATGCAGTAGCAGCTATCGCAGAAGGCTACGGCGGAACAATTTCACAGCATGCAGACGTTCAGGCTTACCTTACACTCCGTGTTCTTCGTAACGCACTTGACGGCGTAGATGTAGACACAGGTATCGGTACAGCAGATGAAGCTGGTAACAAGCTTGATGAGGGTGTTGATTACAGATACTCAGCAGAAGAGAGATCTTACTACGCTTTGAACATTGCAGTAACAGCAGATAACTACCAGGATTTCACAGATTCAACAAAGGTTTATGACAAGGTTTCTAAGCAGCTCGATGCTAGCAAGAGCCCAGAGAAGAAGGTATGGCTTGATATCTACAACGCTTCTGATAACTTCTTAAGCTCAACATACCAGCCACTTCTTCAGAATTACGATGATCTTCTGAACCTGAAGGTTGATTACATCGGTGGTGATGGTCAGACAGAGTCTAACATCACAAACCGTCTTGGTAACCCTGGTGAGTACGATGCATTTGCAATCAACATGGTTAAGACAGACAACGCAGCATCTTACACATCAATTCTTAACAAGTAAGAGAACTGATTGAACGAACGGTAAATGATTTAACCAAAGAAGGGTGTCACCTAAAATTGATACCCTTCTTTTTAAGAAAGGGAAGTAGAGATATGGCAGATGATAAGAATAAATACATCTTATCGATTCATGGCATGAGTAAATCATTCGGAAGAAACAAGGTTCTTAACCACATTGATTTGAATGTGAAGCCAGGATCCATCATGGGACTTATGGGTGAGAATGGTGCCGGAAAATCGACAATGATGAAATGTCTCTTCGGAACCTATCAGAAGGACGAAGGAACAATCGTATTAGATGGCAAGGAAGTTAATTTCTCTGGACCAAAGGATGCACTCGAAAACGGAGTTGCAATGGTACATCAGGAATTAAATCAGTGTCTGGAAAGAAATGTAATTGATAATTTGTTCCTCGGTCGATACCCAAAGAATTCGCTTGGTGTGGTCGATGAGGGCAGAATGAAAAAAGAAGCATCTGATCTGTTCAGAAAGCTTGGAATCACAGTGAACCTTACGCAGCCGATGAAGAAGATGTCTGTATCAAAGCGTCAGATGTGTGAGATTGCGAAGGCAATTTCGTACAATTCAAAAGTAATTGTACTTGATGAGCCGACTTCATCCCTGACAGCACCGGAAGTAGCAAAGCTCTTCAAGATGATGCGTCAGCTTAAGGACCAGGGAATCTCCCTGATTTATATCTCCCATAAGATGGACGAGATCTTCGAGATCTGCGACCAGATTTCCGTATTGCGGGATGGTAGTCTCGTAATGACGAAGGACAGCAAAGATACAAACATGAATGAACTCATATCAGCCATGGTAGGCCGTTCTCTGGATAACAGATTCCCGCCGGTTGATAATACACCGGGAGAGACGATTCTCTCCGTGCAGAACCTTTCAACAAAATATGCACCGAAGCTCCAGAATATCTCCTTCGATGTGAAAAAAGGCGAGATATTTGGTTTGTATGGATTGGTCGGTGCAGGTCGTACAGAGCTTCTTGAGACGATATTTGGTATGCGTACAAGAGCAGCCGGAAACGTTATCTATGATGGTAAGATGATGAATTTTGCATCTCCGAAGGATGCGATGAATCATGGATTTGCCCTCATTACAGAGGAACGTAAGGCAAATGGTCTGTTCTTAAAAGCAGATATCACATTTAACACAACCATTGCAAATATGAATCATTATAAGAGTGGACTTGCACTCTCACATGATGACATGGTGCGGGCAACCGCAGAGGAAATCAAGGTCATGCATACGAAATGTATGGGACCGGATGATATGATTGCAAATCTGTCTGGTGGTAATCAGCAGAAGGTAATCTTCGGTAAATGGTTGGAGCGGTCTCCGAACATCTTTATGATGGACGATCCGACAAGAGGTATTGATGTTGGAGCAAAATATGAGATTTACGAGTTGATCATTAACATGGCAAAGCAGGGTAAGACAATTATAGTTGTTTCTTCTGAGATGCCGGAGATTCTCGGAATCACAAACCGTATTGGCGTTATGTCGAATGGCCATCTGGCAGGTATTGTCAATACGAAGGAGACAAATCAGGAAGAATTATTAAAGCTTAGTGCGAAATATTTGTAATAGAGAGGAGTTTTGGCGATGGCAGATAAAAGTATGATCCTTTCGGCAGAAGCGGAAGCAGCGCTTTTGAAACCGATTGATGAATATGTAGGAAAAATACAGAAGCAGATCGATGCACTTCGTGTAGATGGATCTGACAAGGTTCGAAGCTTAAAGAACCATATCGCAATTGCGAAGGAAGATAAGAATTTAACAAAGGAAGAGAGAGCAAAGATTATTGCGAAGGATAAGGCGGACTTAGAGAAAGCAAAATCTGTAGAATCTGCAAATAAGGACAAGGTTTCAAAGCTTGTTTCCGATGCAGAAAGTTATCTCTCCAAGCATTACAAGAGTGACTACTATGAGAAGGTAGTTGCGAGCTGTGAGGCAGAGAAGGCAGCAGAGAATGCCTCTTATGACAAGATTGTGGCAACCATTAAGACAGAGCACGAGCAGGCTTTGGCAAAGCTTTCTGATTCTGAGGAAATCAAGGATGAGAAGTATGTATATCGTAACCGCCTGTTCGATGCACAGATGACACATGAGTCTAAATTGCAGGAAATCAAGGATAGAAAGCACGATGCATTTGCTCATAAGTTCCATTTGATCGATCTGCTTCGTATGTCTAAGTATACATTTGGACAGAAGCAGTCACAGAAGGTGGAAAACTACAAGTACACATTCAATACAACACAGTTTTTGTATAAGAATGGTCTGTACATTGTAATTTTACTCATCTTTATTGCATTGTGTATCATTACACCGATTGTAAAGCATACACAGCTTTTGACACTGACAAATATCCTGAATATTTTGCAGCAGGCTTCGCCTCGTATGTTCTTAGCCCTTGGTGTTGCCGGTCTGATTCTGTTAACAGGTACCGACCTTTCCATCGGACGTATGGTAGGTATGGGTATGGTAACCGCAACCATTATCATGCACAGTGGTGTAAACACCGGTGGCGTATTCGGACATATCTTTGATTTTACAGGTATTCCGGTAGCGGGCAGAGCCATTATTGCACTTGTTGCATGTATCATACTTACAACCGTATTTGCAAGTATTGCCGGTTTCTTCATGGCGAAGTATAAGATGCATCCATTCATTTCAACCATGGCGAACATGCTGATTATCTTCGGACTTGTTACATACGCAACAAAGGGTGTATCCTTCGGTGCAATTGAGTCAAGTATTCCGAACATGTTTATTCCAAATCTTGGTGGATTCCCAACCATCATTATCTGGGCAGTTGTAGCAATCATCGTTGTATGGTTCATCTGGAACAAGACAACATTTGGTAAGAACCTTTACGCAGTTGGTGGTAATCCGGAAGCAGCTTCTGTATCTGGTATTTCCGTATTCAAGGTAACAATGGGAGCATTCATCTTAGCAGGTATCCTTTATGGATTCGGTTCATGGCTTGAGTGTAACCGTATGGTTGGATCCGGTAGTGCCGCATATGGACAAGGCTGGGATATGGATGCAATTGCAGCCTGCGTAGTAGGTGGTGTATCCTTCACAGGTGGTATCGGTAAGATCTCCGGTGTTGTAACTGGTGTACTGATCTTCACATCCCTTACATACTCTCTGACAATCCTTGGTATTGATACAAACCTTCAGTTTATCTTCGAAGGTATTATCATCCTTGCAGCTGTAACACTTGACTGTCTGAAGTATGTTCAGAAGAAGTAATCAAAGGAATCAAATAAAGTTGTAAACGAAGGAAGGGTCGCCTTGTCTATCGAAGAGGATGGAGAGGCGGCTTTTCCTGTATATTGTATATAATGTCAAAACGCAATAAAACCAGTATATATGGCACTGTTTAATTGGAACAATATAGGATGTATTGTAACTAAGAAGTTCTAAATGTTCTGATATATAGAATTGGTACCGGACGCAAGCTGGTTGGAGTAAAAACTTGAAAATGAGGGAAAATCCCCCAATAAGGCAGGAGTAGGAAACAAGTCAGTTGGAGCAAATTCCCCAAATAGAGGAAAAATCCCCAATTGAGCAATAGAAGGAAGCAACCAGCTAGATATTTAGGTATCTTTATAGTGATAACTTTGGTATAATAAGGACAATAAAACAACAAAGAACAATAAGAATTGCCGGGTAGTTCGGAAGCATCCTAACCAAAGACCAGATGCTTCCGAACTACCCGGCAGGCGATAACAAGTGGGGTGCAACATGGAAAAATATAAAGTGCTTTTGGTGGATGACGAAGCAGAAGTCATCGAAGTAATTGAACAACGCATACAATGGGACGACCTTGGATTTACCGTTGTTGGTAACGCAACCAACGGAGTGAAAGCACTTGAACTGGTTGAGAAGCTTCAACCGGATGTCGTGATTACAGATATCAAGATGCCATATATGGATGGATTGGAGTTATCCCGTCGTTTAAACCGGGATTACCAGAACATTCACATCATTATTTTTACCGGGTTTGATGAGTTTGAATATGCAAAGGAAGCGGTGCATCTGGAGGTTGAGGAATATATGCTGAAACCGATAAATGCAACGGAACTGTCTGATTGCCTGAAACGTCTGAAGGACACACTGGACCGGGAACGGGAAGAAAAACTGAATGTAACACGTCTGGAGAATTATTTCAATGCAGCACTTCCGGTACTGCAGAATAACTTCTTTGTATCTCTCATTGAGGGACGGGTAACAGAAGAAAACTGTGGGAAATTTTTTGCCGCGTATCAGATTGATATGAAAGGACCATATTATGGATGTGCAATTTTCCACACATCGGAACATCATGTGCCGGACGGTATGAATCCGCTGCTGCTTGCGATGTCTGTTGAACACGAGATCAAGGAACGGCTTGCGACAGAGTGGAAGAGCCGGGTATTCTCTTATCTTGGCAATACACTGATGCTGATAGAGCTTTCATCGGAGGACGCGATTGTGCAGTTTACGGATTCGTGTGACCGCTTCTGCAAATGGGCTTATCGTGTGATGGGGGCGGTGGTTACGGCAGGTATCGGTCGTGTATGCGACAATATGGCGAATATTAAAACGTCTTACGATGGTGCCAGAGAGGCAGTATCATACAGGGTACTGTATGGAACGAAACGCGCGATCAATATTGCCGAGCTTGCACCGAAGGAACAGGAAACGACCTTGCAACCGGAAGATACAAGAATGCATGATTTGTTCAAAGCCATTCATTTAGGGTTAAAGGAAGAGATTGAGAAGGTCGTTGTAAATGAAATAGAAAAGCTGCATAGCAATGCACAGACGGTCAGTCAGTATAATCTTGCAATCATGGAGATGGTGGGAGCATTTTACAGGTTTTGTGCAAATAATTTCCTTGATTTTAATGATTATCTGCACGGAATCCAGAATCCTTACGAGACGATTCCGCAGATGGATGAGAGTACACTTACGGCATGGATGCAGGGAGTTTCCGTAGAGCTTGGGGAACAGTTGAAAAATGCTCGAAACAGTACATCGAGACGGCTTGTGACCGATGCACAGAATCTTGTACGTGAGCGTTATATGGAGCCGGATTTGTCATTGGACACGATTTGTTCTGTGCTTGGGGTATCAAATTCGTATTTTTCGTCGGTGTTCAAGAAGGAGACAGGAAAAGCGTTTATTACGTATCTGACGGATTACCGGATGGATCATGCGGCAACACTGATACTGGAAACAAATGAGAAGAGCTATCAGATCGCTGAGCGAGTGGGATATTTGGATGCGAATTATTTCAGTTATGTATTCAAGAAACGATTTGGCGTGTCACCGTCGAAGTACCGGGCACAGCATACGAATCAGTAAGAAAAAAATAGGGGAAATGGATTGAAAACAAGAGAGATGGGAAAATTGCAAAAGAAGGAAAGCTGGCTTCAAAAGTGGATGAAAAAGCAGGGCTGGACACATCATAGGAGATTTATCGGACTGGATATCCAGTCAATCATTATGGCGGTTCTTACTGCACTTACGTTGATTACGACAATTACAATTGGCCTGCTTTTGTATAATCGTTTTAAAATGGCGATGAAGCAGACGGCTGTGTCGAATGCAGAGAGTATGGTCGAAAGCACGGTGGATAAGCTGGATGCGGAGTTGTTGAATGTCCGTCAGATAATGAATGCAGTGAATTATAATATCATTCAGGAAAATGATATCTCCAGTGATGATTTTAACCGCCAGTTCAGTCTGCTTTATGAAATCAACACAGACAAGGTTCAAAGCATGGCGCTGTATGACAGCAATGGTGCACAGCTTATGGCGGAGCCGGTTTCGGAACGCAAGAAGGGCGTAAAGGCATCCGAACAGGACTGGTATACAAACGCAGAGGAGGAGATTGAGAATGTGCATTTCTCCCTGCCGCATATTCAGAATCTGTTTGAGGATGGCACATACCGGTACTACTGGGTTATTTCCCTCAGCCGTTCCGTGGATATTAACGATGGGGAAAAACCGCGCAGCGGTGTACTGCTGGTAGATATGAAATATTCTGTGATATCCAATACGATGAAGCGGATCAATGAGTCCTCAAACGGTATTTATTATTACCTTTGCAGCCGGGATGGACAGATGATTTACCATCCGAGACGTGCAGATATTGACCGTGGATATTTTTCGGAAAATTGTGAGATGACATCGCAATTAGAAGACGGAACGTATGAGCTTTCGCTGAACGGTAGACCGGGAAATGTTGTTGTGAGTAGTGTGGCATATACCGGCTGGAAGCTGGTCGGTGTGATTCCGGAGCGTGTACAGACAGCAAATATCAACCGGTTCCGGTATTATATTATCACAGCCATTCTGATTTTGATGATGATGCTGCTCGAAGTAAACAGGATCATATCAAGAAAGATTTCGCGTCCAATCCTGCGGCTGAATGAGTCAGTCAAGGCATATGAGACAGGTGGGGATACGGATATCTATATTGGTGGTTCTTCAGAGATCCGGCATCTCGGATATTCGGTCAAGAAGTCCTATGAACAGATAGAGAATCTGATGCAGGAGATTATCCGGGAACAGACTGAACGCAGAAAGAGTGAGATGGATGCACTGCAAAGTCAGATTAATCCGCATTTCCTATATAATACGCTCGAATCGATTACATGGATGGTTGAGGCACAGAAGAATAAGGAAGCGGTTCTCATGATTTCGGAGCTTGCCAGACTGCTTCGGATCAGTCTGTCAAAGGGAAGAACCGTAATCCGGATCGCGGATGAGCTGCAGCACAGCCGGAGCTATATGAATATCCAGCTTGTTCGCTATAAGGAGCGGTTCCAGGTGAAGTTTGATATCGACGAGGAAGTCAACGATTATTGTACGGTCAAGCTCATCGTACAGCCGATCTTGGAAAATGCAATCTATTATGGGGTTGGAAATATGGACGAGGATGACGGCGGCATGATTACGGTACGCGGCGAGAAAAAGGGAGATGATATCTATCTCTCGGTCGAGGATAATGGCATGGGTATGAGTGAGGAGACAGTTGAAAATATCCTCAAGGATAACAATAAAGTACCAAAGCATGGTTCCGGGGTAGGACTTATCAATGTGCACAACCGGATCCAGTTGATGTTTGGTAACGAATATGGTCTTCTGGTTTACAGTGAGCCTGATGAAGGAACGAAGATCGTGATACACATACCGGCAATTCCGTTTACGGAGGAGAACCGGCAGCAGCTCGAGGCGCAGAGCTATCGAAATGGGAGGGCTACAGATGAAACGAGATAAATTAACATTTCTCATTGCAGAGCTTATTCTGATTGTCCTCGCAGCCTTCTTCATACATAAAATCTTCCAGGAGGATGTCGCTCAAAAGCGTGTAGCGGTTATCCTGCAGAATTCCGGTGACACCCGGTGGGAAGGTGTAATCAATGGATTAAAGCAGTCTGCGAAAACCAATAATCTGCATCTGATCATCTGTAATACGGATGATATTGTAAGCGCGCAGGACGAGCGGGAGCTGATCGAGGAACAGCTGGAAAACGATGTGGATGCATTTATCCTGTGTCCGGCACCGGGCACAGATACGAAGGATATGTTAGACTGGCTTGGCGAGCAGAAGAAGCCATTTGTACTTCTGACAGAAGATGTTTATACCGGTGAACAGCCAGAGGCAAGCGGGTATGCGACAGTCAAACCGGATAATTACCAGATTGGATACACACTTGGCACGCAGCTTATTACGCAGGACGAAGATGGGCTGAAAGGAAAAAGGATTGGCGTGATTGCCGGACGATCCAAGACGGAGGCAAGTGTGAATCGTATCCAGGGACTGAAGGACGCATTGGAGAAACAGGATTGCGAGATTGCATGGGAGTATAATGAAGAAAGTGACACGGATATCTGTGCGGTTGTTGATGCACAGGAGTCCGTCGATTATATGGTGGTAATGGATACGCAAGCCTTGGATACGCTGGGTGAACACGCGGAAAATGGTGTGTATAAGGATGCGAAGATCTTTGGCGTTGGTACGAGCATGAAATCGATTGCACTGCTCGATGCAGGACAGGTGCAGTGTCTGGTAATCCCGGATGGATACGGGATTGGTTATGAGAGTGTTGAGGAAATTGAAAAAGAACTGACACGGACATTTTACACGTTGAAGAGCCATGAGAAGGAAGTAAAAGTTATTTATAAAGAAGATTTGTTCTCGGATGAGATAGAAAGGTTTTTGTATTCGTATGAGTAGAAGAGACGTAAAGAAGAATATGATAGCATGGTTGTGCGTGTGGGTATTTTTGATTTCACTGACAGGCTGCGGAAAGCAGGACACAAAAGCCGATCATATGTTGCGTGTTGGTGTCGTGACATATACACCGGACGACCCGTTTATCAATGCAATGACAGATATAATAAAAAGTAATCTGAAAGCAAAAGAGAGCAATACGATGAAGGTAATCGTATCTGTAAGAAGCGGCGACAATGACCAGCAGGAGCAGGACGAGATCGTTGAGGAAATGATTGACGCCGGATGTGATGTTTTGTGCGTGAATCTGGTTGACCGGACAGCACCGTCGAATATCGTCCGTATGGCGCGGCAGAATGATATTCCGGTTATTTTCTTTAACCGGGAACCGGTGCAGGAGGATCTTCTTCAGTGGGATAAGCTTTTCTATGTTGGCTGTGATGCAGCACAGTCCGGTGAGATGCAGGGCGAGATCGCAGCGGAATATATTAAGAATCACCCGGAGGTCGATAAGAATGGCGATGGGAAGATCCAATATGTGCTTTTAGAAGGGGAAGCCGGACATCAGGATGCGATCAGCCGGACAGATCTGTCGGTTAAGACGATGATTGAGAATGAAATAGAACTGGAAAAACTCAGTTATCAGTTTGCAGACTGGAACCGCGCACAGGCGGAAAACCGGGTGAGTCAGTTGATCGATCAGTATGGTTCTGAGATTGAGTTGATTTTATCGAACAATGATGAGATGGCGCTGGGGGCTGTTGAGGCGTACAAAAATGCCGGCTACAGGCAGGCAGAGCGGCCGATTATTTTCGGCATTGATGGTCTGACCGATGCATTGGAGGCAGTGGAACATGGTACGATGCAGGGAACGGTCTATAACGATAAGGAAGATCAGGCGAGGATGATCGCACTTTTGACGGTCGCATTGTTTCGGGGAAGCGATATCGAAGGGTATGGTCTGGAGGATGACATCTATTATATGTCACAATATCGTAAGGTAGACGCGGACAACGTCGATACATTCCTTGGAAAGTAAGGAAGGCTGCAACTGGAATTATACAGAAAATGAATGTACAGATGAATGAATGGATGGCAGATGTTGATCGGTAGTATAAAAAGAAACGGAGAACAGATATGCAGGAGACATGGTTAGAGCAATTTTATAACGAAATGGACGCGGAGAAGCGGCTGGACATATTGAATACGAATGCAGATAAAACTGTGAACGCAAGTGAAATGGCAAATCATTCCGCAGAAAATCCGGAAGAAGTGGATGTGGCGTTTATAAAGAAACTTTGGGTGGCGCGTTACGGAAAGCGCAAACCGAAGACCGATGCATTCGTCGGGTATCTGATGCAGCTCAAATACATTGCGGAGAGCGGGGCAAATGATATCGGTGGACAGAAGCGCAAGCAGGCAGTTGAGACCGTCTCCGGATTGTGCCTGTTTGATGCAGACAAGCGGCCGGAAGTCGAACAGGAAATCCTGCTGTCTGAGATGACGCATGCATTCCGGAAGTTTATTGATGTAAGCAGAAACGGCAGAGGGTTTACGTCGATCGTTTTCGGTATGGGGCAGTTATCCGATGAGGGTGTGGCGAAGAAAATCGCAGAACAGATCAGCGCGATTGCATTTACGGCGCCGCACATGCTGCATATGGAGAAGGAATTCGCATTGCTGCAGGAGGCCGCGAAGCGGGCATTCCGGGCGGAATACCCGAACCGGGAGCATTTCCTGAAGAAATTGTAATCTGAAATTAGGCAAGGGGTTGTCTCTTTCTGTATTGGGAAGGAGAGACTCCTTTTTGTTTGCGGAATAACCGGCTGAAATAGAGCTGGTCATCGTAACCGACGATCTTCGCAATCTCATAGATCGAATAATTGGTCTGCTCCAGAAGAATCTGTGCATTGTTGACGCGCAGCGATACGATAAACTGCATCGGTGTCATGCCGGTGTATTTCTTGAAGTTCCGGATAAACCAACTCACACTCATGCCCCTTGTCTGGGCGTAATTTTCTATACTGATATCCTGATTGTAATTCTCATTGAAATAGGTAACAGCACTGTGCATCTCCCGATCCAGATATTCGTTTTTCAGAATATGCACGCGTGTGAGTTCCCGCTGAAATACAATAAGCAGATGGCGAAGCAGCAGGGCAAGCATTTCCTCGTAGTGTTCCTGACATCGCTGTAATTCCTGAATAATCTGTTTGAAAATCTGTTCGTATTCGAGAGAGGAACCGACCGGAAATACTCTCTGGTTATCTTGCAGACCATAGCTTCGCAGGATGTTTTTTACATCGGAACCTGTGAAGTGAATCCAGTACACTTCGGTTTTATCTTCTCCATAATATTCATATTTCTGTAATTCTTTTGGACGAAACAACACCATGTTTCCGGCAGGGACGATCGTCTCATTTTCCGGTTTATCGAAATGAAAATGTCCAAGTCCGGATGCGATATAGATTATCTGATAATCCAGGCGTCCCTTTGGGCGGTAGGTCGGCATCCTCGGATCGCCGCTCAGACGATAGATGCCGCAGCTTCCGACGACGAGCGGGCGGCTTTTGTCCTTGAAATCCAGATGGGAATGATTTAAGTAACCGGTATTGATATACATAGGGACACCTCCTATTGCTCATTGTATCATGTCGCCTGCGGCTCCATGTTTGCATTCGCATTATGCTGGTATGTGCAAGCACATCCCATCGCAATGCTCATTGTATCATTTCGTCCATATTTTGTCCATTCCTGTTCATAGACTTTTTATACGGAAATCAGTATTATAATATCAGACAATACGAAAAGACAGAAAAATGAGCGGTTCATTTAAAACAAAAAAATACATATACAAGGAGGACGATTTATGATTATACCACGTTATTATGAAGATTTGGATTTCTTACATGAACATACGATGCCGCCAAGAGCGTATTATATACCAGCTTCCCACCGAATGGAGGATCTGGTGGAGCATCGGGAGGCATCCGACCGCGTACAGATGTTAAACGGCATGTGGAAATTCCGGTATTTTGAGAGCATCTATGATGTGAGGGATGCATTTTATGAGAGCGGTTATGATACGTCGGATTTTGATGAGATTCCCGTGCCTGGTGTCTGGCAGATGGCAGGCTATGACACGCATCAGTACACGAATTTCCGCTATCCATTTCCGTTTGATCCGCCGTATGTGCCGCAGGATATTCCGTGTGGTGCGTATGTGCATACGTTTTCTTATGCGAAGGATGAGAAGGCTCCGAAGGTGTACCTGAACTTTGAGGGCGTGGATAGCTGCTTTTATGTATGGGTGAATGGCACCTATACCGGATACAGTCAGGTGTCCCATGCAACGAGCGAGTTCGATGTGACAGACGTGATAGAAGAGGGCGAGAATACGATTGCCGTACTTGTCTTGAAATGGTGCGATGGTTCGTATCTCGAAGATCAGGATAAGTTCCGGATGAGCGGTATCTTCCGGGATGTCTATCTTCTGAAGCGGCCGGAAAAGGCGGTGCAGGATTATCGGATCACGACGGAAATCACGGAAGCGTGTGCGAAAATTACATTGGATATCAGCTACTATCAGGAGACTCCGGTTACCGTATCCGTGGAGGATGCGGCAGGGACTGTGGCTGCACAGGCAGTAATCAGCAAGGCGGGAACTGTGACATTGGAGATTGCGAACCCGGAGCTTTGGAATACGGAACATCCGTATTTATACACGCTTATCCTGCAAAATGCGGATGAGACAATCGAGGATGCAATCGCTTTGCGCACGGTAGCAATACAGGAGCGGGTGTTATATTTCAATGGACAGGCAATCAAGCTGCGCGGCGTGAACCGGCATGACTCGGATCCGGTCACAGGATTTACAGTTGATGTTGCAAAGATCAGGAAAGATCTTGTCTTGATGAAAGAGCACAATTTCAATGCGATTCGTTCGAGTCATTATCCGAATGCACCGTATTTTTATCAGATGTGCGACCGCTATGGATTCCTCGTGTGCGATGAGGCAGATATCGAGGCACATGGACCATTTATGCTGTACCGCAAGGAGGATACAGACTACAACCGCTTCAAAAAATGGAACGAGAAGATTGCAGATGATCCGGCATGGGAGCAGGCGATTCTCGATCGCGTGAAGCGTATGGTTGCGCGTGATAAAAACCGATTCTGTATCATTTTCTGGTCGATGGGAAATGAGAGTGCGTATGGATGCAATTTTGAAAAGGCACTTGCATGGACAAAGAAATACGATCCATCCCGTATCACGCAGTATGAGAGTGCACGGTATCGGAATTACGATGTGACGTATGATTACTCAAATCTTGATCTGTACAGCCGGATGTACCCGGCACTTTCCGAGATCGAAGAGTATCTCGAGAAGGATGGCAGCAAACCGTTTCTGCTTGTGGAATATTGCCATAGCATGGGGAACGGGCCCGGCGATCTGGAGGATTATTTCCAGATAATCCAGAAGGATGCACGGATGTGTGGCGGATTCGTCTGGGAGTGGTGCGATCATGCGATTGCGCACGGACAGGCGGAAAATGGAAAGACGAAATATTATTATGGCGGCGATCACGGCGAGACAATCCATGATGGAAATTTCTGTATGGATGGACTGGTGTACCCGGATCGTACACCACATACAGGATTGCTTGAATATAAGAATGTGTACCGTCCGGTGCGTGTTGTATCTTATGATGAGAAGACCGGCAGACTTGTGTTGCATAACTATATGGATTTTGATGATATAAGCGACTATGCAGACATCTTGTATGAAATAACTGTGGATGGTCTGTGCGTGCAAAAGGGTGTGCTGGATGAGGTATCGATCGCACCGCACAGCGACGGTGTGATGACGCTCAAGTTGGACATTCCGCAGAGCGGCAAGGTGTATCTGAAGCTCCGGTATCAGTTGAAAAAAGAACTTCCATTGCTTCCGGCAAAGCATGAATTAGGATTTGATGAGGTGCTGCTTGCCAATGTCGATGGCAGAAACCAGACGGCAGTCAAATGGCTGGCAGAAGCGGAAGAGAAAAATGAGATCAGCGTCAGCGAAACCGATACAGAGATCACATTAAAGGCGAGCGATTTCACCTATGCGATTAGCAAGAAAACCGGACTTTTTACGAAGCTTCAATATGCAGGACGGGACTATCTGAACCATCCGATGGAACTGAACATCTGGCGGGCACCGACGGATAATGATATGTATATCCGCGCAAAATGGGAAAGCGCACATTTTCACGAGGCGTACACAAGAGCGTATAAGGTGGAGACAATTCAGAACCAGTACGGCGTGATTGTGATGAGTCATGTCGGTGTTGTAGCACCAACGGTACAGAAGATTCTGGATGTCGAGCTCGTGTGGAAGGTGGAAAGTTCAGGAAGAATTACCGCATCCATGGAGGTAAGCAAGGATGCAGAGTTCCCAGAACTTCCGAGATTCGGTGTGCGTGTATTCTTCAACAAGAATCTTTCTGAGGCTTCGTATTATGGCATGGGACCGCAGGAGAGCTACCGTGACAAGCACAGAGCTGCGAGTCATGGATTGTATCGCAGTGCGGTGAAGGATCTGCATGAGGACTACATTATGCCACAGGAAAATGGCAGTCATTTCGATTGTGATTATGTCGAACTGTACAACGGCCGGTATGGAATCGCGGCAGTGTCTGAGACACCATTTTCATTTCAGGCGTCAAACTACACACAGGAAATGCTGGCACAGGCAAAACACAATTATGAATTGGAAGAATCGGACAGTACGGTATTATGTATTGATTATGCGTTAAATGGCATTGGCTCCAACAGCTGTGGACCGGAGGTGCTTGCGGCATATCGATTCGATGAGAAGGAATTTCAGTTTGGGTTTACACTTGTTCCGTATGTGAAGGGATGATATGAGGAGAAAAGCTATGGAAGAGAAAAAATATTTAAAATGGTATAACAAGGTGGGCTACGGTTCCGGCGATATCGCCGGAAATGTAGTGTATGCATTTTTGACATCGTTTGTCATGATCTATCTGACCGAGACGGTTGGGCTTGCGTCCGGAATAGTTGGAACTTTGATCGCATTTTCGAAGTTGCTGGATGGATTTACAGATGTTTTCTTTGGTTCACTGATCGACAAGACACACAGCAAGCTTGGGAAAGCACGTCCGTGGATGCTGTATGGATATATCGGTTGCGCAGTCACGCTGGTTGCATGCTTTGCGGTACCGACAAGCCTTGGCAAGACAGCACAGTATACGTGGTTCTTTCTGGCATACACACTGTTAAATGGCATTTTTTACACGGCAAATAACATCGCGTATTCGGCACTTACATCGCTGATTACGAAGAACAGCAAGGAACGTGTACAGATGGGTTCTTACCGGTTTATCTTCGCATTTTCGACAAGTTTACTGATCCAGTCGATTACCGTTGGATTTGTTGACCGCTGTGGTGGTGATGCGGCGGCATGGAGACTGGTTGCCATTATCTATGCGGTTATTGGACTGGTGGTAAATACGATCTCCTGTCTTTCCGTGAAGGAGCTTTCAGAGGAAGAGCTGAACGAGGGTAAAACGCAGGATAATGAAGAAAAGTATGGACTGATTCGGGCGTTCAAGCTGCTTGTGAAGAACAAATATTACATGATGATCTGTGGAACATATATTTTACAGCAGTTGTACAGTGCGATGATCGGTGCTGGCTTGTTTTATATGACATGGGTGCTCAAAAATAAAAACCTTTTCGGATGGTTTGCATGGGCGGTCAATATTCCTCTGATTGTTGCGTTGATCTTCACACCGACATTGGTAGGAAAATGGAAGGGCATGTATAAACTGAATATGCGAGGCTATATGCTTGCTGTAATTGGCAGGGCACTGGTTGTCGTGGCAGGTTATATCGGCAATGTGCCATTGATGCTTGTATTTACAGCTGTTGCTGCGCTCGGTCAGGGACCGTGGCAGGGCGATATGAATGCCATGATCGCATCCTGTTCGGAATACACCTATCTCACACAGGGAAAGCATGTCGATGGAACGATGTATTCCTGCACGTCATTGGGCGTGAAGATTGGTGGCGGTATCGGAACTGCGGTTGTTGGATGGTTGATGGAATTGAGCGGCTATGTTGGCAAAAATACGACACAGCCACAGTCCGCACTGGATATGATGCAGTTTATGTACCTGTGGCTGCCGTTGATCTTCGATGTATTGATTCTGGTCATTCTTTCCAAGATGAATGTGGAAGCAGAGAATGAGCGGATAAAATTACAGCGGGGTATTGGTTCTGATATCCGTCATGAGTTATAAGAAGCCGGAAGGCAAACAAAAAGCTGGGACAAAAATCCCAGCTTTTTCATGTCTATCTAATTACCCACGCAACAGCAATTCTTTCTCGATCATCTTTCCATTCCGGTAGTAGAATCTTGGAACTCGCTTGCTGACGGCACAGGTTAATTCGTATGGAATCGTGTTTGCCAGAGCTGCCATAACGTTGATGGAATTCTTCTTTCCGAAGATTTCAATCTCGCTTCCGACATCGATTTGCATCTTGTCAGTCAGATCAATCATACACATGTCCATGCAGATCTTTCCGCGCTGGTAAACTGGACCTTCGTCCGACATTAGCGTGCAGCGATTGGACAGGGCACGGAAGAATCCATCGGCATAGCCGTAAGGGATGACACCCATACGTGTCGTCTTGTCCGTTACATAGATGCCGCCGTAGCTGATTGCGGTACCAGCCGGATAGGTCTTGATCGTGCTGACAGTTGTCTTTAAGCTCATGACCGGCTGAAGTCCAAGTTCGTCTGCGAATTCTCCATAGCCGTATAACAAAAGTCCCGGTCTTACCATATCAAGCCATGTTTCCGGATAGCGTGCAACCGCACCGGTATTGGCACAGTGGCGGATGGCGAACCGTCTGCCGAGCTTTTCCTCGACGCTTTTGATCACGTCAGTAAATAATTGGAACTGATGCTCCGTGTAGGCTTTGCATGCATCGCCTGGCTCATCCGAGACAGCAAAATGTGTAAAGATACCTTCGGCGTAAAGCCCCGGAAGCGAGCAGCCCTCACAGATACCTTCCACACCAGTATCAAAATAATCCCCGTCGCACAGATATCCAAGCCTTGACATTCCAGTGTCAACCTTGATATGAATCTTCAATGTGCCACCGCATTTCACGGCTTCTTCGCTGTATTCAAGTGCCTTTGCTTTACAGGTGACAGCCTGTGTGATGTTGTACTCAATCAGGCGGCTGACCTGCTCCTTTGGCGTATGTCCAAGAATCAGAATCGGCATGGTAATGTCATTTAAGCGAAGCTCAATCGCTTCGTCGATGCTGCTGACCGCCAGATAATCAGCACCAAGCTCCTGCAGCAGGCGGCTGACCTGTACGGAGCCATGTCCGTAGGCATCTGCCTTGACAACGCCTAAAAATTTGACATTTGCGCCAATGCGGTCACGCAATGTTTTATAGTTATGAGCAAGGGCATCCAAGTCGATTTCAGCCCATGTTCGTTTCAATGTGGAATCCATCTTTCGCACCTCGATTATGCAATATTTTGATACCTATTCTAGCACAAACCGACGAGAGATTCCATAGATGGATGCAGGAAAATGAATCAGTTTCTTTTTTGTTTAGAAAATATGCTTCCGTATGCTATAATGATAAAAGTATAATTTATAAGTACGAAACATATGGGAGGAATACGCGTGATTACAGGCGATGTGATATTTGATTTACCATTTTATAATGCAAAAGGAATTCTGACGGGGGGCGATATTTATGGACCGCGGTACCGGATCGCAAAGCTCACGGTCGAGCATGAACCCGTGGAGGAAGGTGGCGAGACGACTTCCGAGAATTTCTTTGAAGTGTGTATATGGCATGCAAGTACCTGCTATGAGAAGACACCGGAGGAGCAGATCACAAGGAAAACATTTCCGTTTGATGCAGAGGGAAGGGAAGCTGTGCTTGCATGGTTGAATGAACAGATACCGGAGAGGTGAGAGTATGAAGTTTTTACATTTGGCAGATTTACATCTGGGAAAAACATTGGGGGATTTTGATCTGAAGGATGACCAGCGGTACATCCTGCAGCAGATTTTGGAAATTGCAGAGACAAAGCAGGTCGATGCGGTTCTGATTGCCGGAGATGTGTTTGACAAGACGGTACCAAGTGAAGGGGCGGTGCAGATCTTGGACGAATTTATCCGTGAGTTGGTTGAACGGCATTTGCAGGTCTATATGATCAGCGGAAACCATGATTCGGACGAGCGGCTGAATTTTGGAAGCAGCTTGTTTGAGGCAAATGATGTGCATATCGCTGCCAAATATCAGGGGAAATTATTTCATCATGTGATAGAGGATGCTTATGGAGCCGTACATATCTATCAGCTCCCGTTCGTGAAAGCATCGCAGGTGAAGCGTGCGTTCCCGGAGGCAAAGATCGAGACGTATGAGGATGCGGTGCGGGAGGTACTGGCACACGCAGAGATCAATCAGAAGCAGAGAAATATTTTAGTGGCGCATCAGTTTGTATCAGGAAAGGGCAAAGATCCAACACTGGGCGGTTCTGAGGGTGCATTGACGCAGCATGTTGGAACGGTAGAGAAAATCGGGTATGACTGTTTCGATGCATTTCGTTATGTGGCACTTGGACATATCCATTCCTCGCAGAGTGTCGGCAGAGAGGAAGTGCGGTATGCTGGTTCCCCGATCAAATATTCTCTGTCAGAGGCTGGCCCGGTGAAGCAGATTCCGGGCGGCGTGCGCGAGCGGGATGGAGCAAAGCAGGTGCCAATCGTGACAGTGGATGGAGAAGGACAGGTGACGATCGAGCTGGAGAAGCTCGTTCCGCTGCGGGATCTCATTCATATCCGGGGAACATTTACAGAGATTGTAAAGGAAGAAAATCAAATCGAACATACAGAAGATTTTGTTTATGTAACGCTGACGGATGAGGACATTGTCCCGGATGCAATGCGGATCATGCGACAATATTATCCGAACACGATAAAGCTGGATTATGATAATTCCCGTACGCGAGAACTTTCCCATGTGGATGTGGTACAGGCAACACAGAGCCGGTCATATGAGGAACTGATTGGTGATTTTTATAAGCAGATGTATGGCGCCCAGATCAGCGAAGAGGAAATGGATATGATGAAGGACGTTGCGAAGGAGGTGGGAATCTATGAAGCCGACTAAATTGGTAATGCAGGCGTTTGGGACGTATGCAGAGCAGACGGAGATTGATTTTACCCAATTTGAGGAGAAAGGTCTGTTTCTGATTTGTGGAGATACAGGTGCAGGAAAAACAACGATCTTTGATGCGATCAGCTATGCGCTTTATGGGGAAGCGAGCGGAAGCTACCGCGATACGAAGAATCTGAAAAGCGAGTACGTGGATAAGAAAGTGGAAAGCTTTGTCGATTTTTATTTTACGCATCAGGGCAAGGACTATCATGTGTGCAGAAAACCGAGCTTTAAGTATACCAATCGAAATGGTAAGCCGGATGAGCAGGCGGAAAAGGTGACTTTCTATCAGCCGGATGGAACAACGCTCGAAGGTGCGAAAAACGTTGATGGAACGAAAGAGAAGCCAGGCGCGATACCTCAGCTTCTGAATATGGATGCCGGACAGTTTATGCAGGTTGCGATGATCGCGCAGGGAGAATTCTGGAAGCTGTTAAATGCAAAGACAAACGAACGTACAGAGATTCTTCGAACAATCTTCCAGACCGATGCCTATAAGAAACTGGAACTGAAACTGAAAAATCGTATGGATGTAAGTTTTGCCGCGCGTAAGGAAAGGGAGCAGAGTATCTCCCAGTCGTTCCGTGAGGTAAAGGTAGAGCCAGCGGAGATTTCAGAAGGAATATCTGGAATTTTGGCAGAGGACTTGGCGGAGGATTCGGAAGAACAACCGCGGTCGGTGGTACAGCGTATCTGTGACTTGCAGGAGAAGCTGCAGGACAGCAAAGCGGTGTGGAATATCGAGGAAATGCTTACGTTGCTGCAAGCTGTGATCGGGGAAGATACAGAAAAAGCAAAGCAAAAAGAAACTGTGCTTGCACAGGCGGAGGAAGAATTACAGAAGTTACAGGGCACACTCGTATCGGCAAAGGATAACAATGCAATTTTAGAGCGGTATGCACGGACGAAGGAAGAGCAGGAAGTATTAGAATCACAAAAGGGATTATTTGAAGAACGAAGGATACAGCTTGATCGCACGAAGCAGGCAACCTATAAAGTAAAGCCGGAGTACGATGCATGGAGTGCCAAGGAACATGAATGGGAGCGGACAAAGCAGCTGATCACAGATGGCGCGCAGACGCTTGCGGATTGTCAGACACGTGCCGGGATGGCAGATGCAAAAGTGAAAGAGACGGAAGCTTTACGACCAGAAGCGGAGCAATGCCAGAAGATCGTGGATAAGGTGCGCGAGGAAGAACCACGTTACAAAGAGCGGGAAATGCTACAACACGAACTTGGACAAATCCAGTTGCAGCTTGCTACACAGGAACAGCAGGAAGCGGCACTTGTAACAGCGGAACAGATGTTACAGAAGCGGATTGGAGAGCTACAGGAGCAGCAGGCAGTGTGGAAGGAAGAGCCACAGCAGCTTGCGCAGGCACAGGCGGCGCATGATAAGCTGCTGGACAGCCAGAAAAAGACGGAATCTATTGCAAAGAATCTGATTCCTGCATGGAGACGGAAGCAGCAGGAGTTAGAGGAAGCACAACGTGAATACCGGAAAAATCAGGATGCGTATGAGTCTGCGAAGGAAGCATTTACTCATGCAGACAGACTTTATCGGGCGAATCTGGTAGGAATTCTGGCAAGTGATCTGGCAGAGGGCGATCCGTGTCCCGTGTGTGGAGCTACGCATCATGAGAAGCTCGCGACGCTGGTTGAGGCATCTGTGACGGCGGAACAATGCAAAGAATTAAAGGCAGTGGAAGAGAAAAAATTGGATGCTTTTAATCAGGCAACTGCCAGCGCTTCGTCTTTGCGGGCAGTTGTGCAGGCAAAGGAACTACAGTTAAAAGAGCAGATACGGGGATGCATGACACCAGCGTTTATCGGTGGTGTTGAGGCATTAGAGGAATTGCTTGTAATCTTCGAGAGACAGCGGGCAAAGCTGGTGGATGCTGTTGCGCAAAGCAGAGAGCAAATGGATACATTACAGCAAAACTGTGAGAAGCTGCGCGAGGTGGAAGCTATGCTTGCACGTGCACAAGGGACAGAGATGGCGCGGCTTGCAGAGCAGCGAAAGTCGCTTGTAGAGGAGCGACAATCGCTCATTGCGAAGCAGGCTGCTTCACAGGCGACCTTAGCAGCATTACAGACATTATCGTATCCGGATTGGGAAGCCGCCATGCAGGCGGGGAATCATGCACTGGCACGTGTGACGGAGATTCAGACAGCACTTGATACAGCAGCGAAAGAAAAGAAATCCGCAGATGAGGCGGTAGCACGTGTACAGGCGTCCATAGCAACGCAGAAGCAGGCACTCGAACAGCAAAAGTCCGATGCGCAGATGTTAAAACAGCGATTAAATGAGAAGCTGACGGCATGCCAGTTTGCATCGGTAGAGGAAATGCAGGCGCAGGTGGCAACAGATGCAGAGATACATGCGGAGGAAACGAAACTGGCAGATTATGACAAAAAGGTAACGGAGGTTGCCGCCAGACTGTCACAGTTAGAACAGGAGCAGGATGCCAGACATCGGACGCTGGTTGATCTCGAACAGTTACAGCAGGAGCATACAAGCAAACGTGTACAGGTGGAAACACTTCGAACGGCTTTGCAGGCGATTACATTCCGTATCCAGAATAACTGCGAGAAACAACAGAATATCCGTGCACAGCAGGTGGCATACGAGAAAGCAAAGAAGGAAAATGATACGAGCTATCGGTTGTACACGCTTGTATCCGGGCAGACAAGAAACGGAAAGATTACGTTTGAGCAGTATATTCAGGCAGCAGGCTTTGACAGCATTCTTCAGGCGGCAAACCGGCATCTGCTTCCGATGAGTGACAACCAGTTTCAGTTGTACCGGCAGACGAATGCAGTTGGAAAACAGACCAATACATTTCTGGATCTGGAGGTGCTGGATATCAGCACAGGAAAACGCCGCCCGGTTGGAAATCTGTCAGGCGGCGAAAGTTTTAAAGCATCGTTATCTCTGGCGCTTGGCTTGTCGGATACAATCGCGGAAAATCGAGGCGGTATCCAGATGGATGCACTGTTTGTCGATGAGGGCTTTGGTACGTTGGATTCGAAGTCGCTGGAGGAGACAAAGGATGCGTTACTCAGCATGTCAGGAGAAAATAAGCTGGTCGGCATCATCAGCCACCGGGATGAACTGATGGATATTCCACAGAAGCTGCGCGTCACAAAAGGCAGAGGCGGCAGCCGGATTCAGATGGAACTGTGAAACTCGATCGTGTAAGTGTGCACGGCTTCGGCGTTTGCGATAAGCTTCTGCTCGCCCGGTTTCTCAGCCAGATCTCCGGTGAAATCCATGTTATCGGTACGCCCAATCCAAGGCTCTAAGCAGACATACGGGCCATCCGGTTTTGACCAGATTCCGACGTATGGGAAGTCTGTGCAGGTAAGTGTGACAAATGGCTTCTTGTCCGCATCGACGAGTCCGACACTTGGAAGCTGTCCGTCCTCGAAGACCAGCGCGTCCTTGTCAAACAACGTATCTGTAACAGGAACGTAGGCGTTACCGGCGTCGTTGAATGGATAACTCTTGCTCGTATCGGCAAGTCCGGAACCGGCTGCATCGAGCAGGAGATAGTGTCGTGGATTTGCATCCGGCAGGGCGATGGAATATTCGCTCCGCGCATGTCCCGGTGCAATCTGGAATCCTGGATGTCCGCCGATGGAATATAACATTTCATCGGAACCAAGATTTTTCACTGCCCATGTGACGTGCAGGAGACGAGGATTTTCTGCATCGAAGCGGTGTGTGATTAGCAGTTCGAATTCAAATGGATAGATCTCCAGTGTCTCATCGGAATACACAAGCTTGTGCGTGATAGAATCAGTGGTTTCCTCGATGCAGGTAAATTCCGCATCGCGCGCAAATCCATGCTGTGTCTTCATGGCGTATGTATTTCCGTTGTAATGATAGGCACCGTCCTTCACCTTTCCGACAAATGGAAACAGCACCGGAGCATGACGGTTCCAGACTGCTGGATCGGCGCACCAGATCCGCTCGAAATCCTGTGCCTTATCGTAGACGCTTGTAAGCTCGGCACCGTGGTCGGATACCGTAACCTTCAGATAATCATTTTCAATCGTATGTAACATGTGTGATACCTCCTAAAACAAATTTTCTTTCGTCAACATCTCGTCGACAATACCCAAAATATTCTGGAATTCATCGCGGAAACGTAGTCTGGTTTCATCCAGACGGGATTTGCTCCAAAGTGTCTTTGTGAGTTCGAAAGAATTTTTCCCGTTATTCAGTGCCAGCGTGACTCTGCTGTTCTCAAATTCAATCTTCGTGTAGCCGTCGACCTTCTCATCCGCAGCAACAATATGTTCCATGAATTGTGGCGTGAGAATATAGAAGGCAAGCTCGTCATCGGAAGTGATTACCTTGAACTGCTGGTTGAATGGATCGCTCTCCATCTCAACCTTGTTCTGGTTCATGCCGAGAAATTCTGCCGCACCGCTGACGATACCGGAGAGAAAACCATTTTCTTTGCGTGGTAGCGGGTTCTTTTCCGTCCGTTTTTATCCCGGTAGGTATCCTTATACTGCAGATGCAGATCGCAGAAGGTAAACGGAACCCCGCGATAAGTACCGGATACATAATCCGAGCCGGAGATACGATCGTAGTTTGGAAGAATGTTGCAGTTTTTCACGAAGTCCGGGTTGATATACTCATTTGGTGCGTATTTTTCAACCTGTACCTTCTCTGCAAGCACGCCTTTGACAAGGTATTCACCGGTCAGAGATTTGATTTTCCGTTCCAATGCATTTACAGACTTTCCGAGTACGACCAGAAATCTGTGATATAATCTGTGAATCGGATAGTTTTGAATCCATAATGTACACCCCCCACTTATTTTGTAATATTTTGCATTATTATACATGGAAAAAACGATGAATGCAATGGAACTGACCGGTCGGATGCTGTATTATTTTTTGTTCTGCCTGTAATAATGTTTGCGTTGATGGTTATTCAGTTGTATTATGTAATTTGGATTGTAAAATATGTAGAAATATAAGAGATGTTTGAGATGGAGATGATGATAGATGACAATGGATGAATTACAGCCGGGGCAGAGTGCTTATATCACGGCGGTCGGCGGAGAAGGTGCCTTGCGGCATCATCTTCTGGATATGGGACTGACGCCGGGAACGGAAGTCACTCTGCAGAAGATTGCACCGATGGGTGACCCGGTACAGATGAAGGTGCGCGGATATGAGCTTACGCTGCGCTTGAGTGAGGCACAGAAAATAGATGTGGATCATGTGCATGAAAAGGAAGCGGAGGCGCCAAAACAGAATGTGCGTTATGAGTCGATTGAACACCCGGGAGTTGGTGAGTTAGGACAGGCGGATCCCACTCATGTACATGACGAGAAGACGGCTGTTCCGAAGGGCGGTAAGCTGACATTTGCGCTTGCCGGCAATCAGAACTGTGGCAAGACGACACTGTTTAACCAGCTGACCGGCGCCAATCAGCATGTCGGGAATTTCCCCGGTGTGACGGTTGACCGGAAGGATGGTACGATCCGGAATCATCCGGAGGCAACAGTGACAGATCTGCCTGGTATATATTCGCTTTCCCCGTATTCAAGCGAGGAGATTGTGACGCGGGAATTCCTGATTGAAGGTAAGCCAAGCGGCATTATCAATATTGTGGATGCGTCGAACTTAGAACGGAATCTGTGTCTGACGATGCAGCTGATGGAGCTTGGAATCCCGATGGTGCTTGCACTGAATATGATGGATGAGGTACGGGCGAACGGTGGTACGATCCGTGTCAATGAGCTCGAGCAGATACTTGGAATTCCGGTGGTGCCAATCTCGGCTGCGAAGAATGAAGGTATCGACGAACTGGTAAGCCATGCCATGCATGTGGCAAGATACCATGAACCGCCGGGAAGAATTGATTTCTGCCCGGACAGTAAGGATGACAAAGATCCGGTTGGAGCGGTGCATCGCTGTATCCATGCGGTTGCGCATATGATTGAAAATGATGCGAAGGAAGCCGATCTTCCTGTGCGGTTTGCTGCAACAAAGCTGATTGAGAAGGATACACCGATCGAGGATGCACTGCAGCTTGCAGAAGATAAGAAGGAAGCATTTGAGCAGATCGTGTCGGTCATGGAGAAGGAAACCGGGCTTGACCGGGAAGCGGCAATCGCCGATATGCGGTTTCAGTTTATCGGGAGATTGTGCGAGAAGACGGTTGTGCGTCCGCATGAGAGTAAAGAACACCGGAGAAGCGTAAAGATAGATAAGCTTCTGACAGGAAAATACACAGCGATTCCGTGCTTCATCGGGATTATGGCGATTGTTTTTGCCATGACCTTCAGCCTGCTTGGTGCGTGGTTGTCCGATGTGATGGCGCTTGGCGTTGATGCGGTCATTGGATGGATCGACAAGGGACTTATCGTTGCGCAGATTAATCCGGTGGTACGTTCACTTGTGGTGGATGGTATCTGTCAGGGCGTCGGAAGCGTCATCAGTTTTCTTCCTACGATCGTGATCCTGTTTTTCTTCCTGTCGATTCTGGAGGATACGGGCTATATGGCGCGGGTTGCATTTGTCATGGATAAACCGCTTCGTAAGATCGGATTATCGGGCAGAAGCTTCGTGCCGATGCTGATTGGATTTGGATGCTCTGTGCCTGCAATCATGGCGACACGGACACTCTCAAGTGAACGTGACCGGAAGATGACGATCCTGCTGACACCGTTTATGAGCTGTAGTGCGAAGCTTCCAATCTACACACTTATGATCAGTGCATTTGTGCAGCGGCAGTATCGTGTGTTTGCGATGGTCGGACTCTATCTGATTGGAATCGTGTGTGCAGTGATCTACGCACTGATTCTGAAGGTAACGAAATTCAAGGGTGAGCCGGTTCCTTTCGTCATGGAATTGCCGAACTACCGGCTGCCATCTGCCAAAAGCGTGTTGCACCTGATCTGGGAGAAAGCAAAGGGATTTATCCAGAAAGCATTTACGATTATCTTCCTTGCCTCAATCATTATCTGGTTCCTGCAGACCTTCGATCTGCGGTTCAATGTGGCTGCATCTGCAGACCAGAGTATGCTTGCATTGATCGGAAGCCTGATTGCTCCAATCTTCAAGCCGCTTGGATTCGGTGACTGGAGAGTATCAACGGCGCTGATTACAGGATTTACCGCAAAAGAGAGCGTGGTATCAACGCTTACGGTTCTGCTCGGTGGTGATGTGACGAGCGTGGCAACGTTATTCACTCCGTTTACGGCAATGGTATTCCTGATCTTTACGCTGCTTTATACACCATGTGTGGCTGCGATTGCTACAGTGAAACGGGAAATGGGCGGCACAAAAGCGGCTGTGATCACGGTTATTGTGCAGTGTCTCATCGCATGGGTTGTTGCATTTCTGGTGCACGCAGTTGGATTAGCATTCGGCGTGGTATAAATGGTTGCTTCATAAATCAAAGCATAAATGAAGTTTTGATTGCGAAAAAAATTCAAAAAAGTACTTGACATTCGTTTTTAATAGGACTAGTATGTCGGTAAACAAAGAGCAAATGCTGAGAACAGAACAAGGTTTTCGAAAGGAAATACTTCAGAGAGCTGTCGGCTGGTGTGAGACAGTGTAGGATTTCGGGAATTATCCTCTGCGAGCAGTGCACTGAATTCCTAGAAGGACATTAGGTGTCACCGGTTTTCTACCGTTACATAGAAGCTTATTTCACAGATGACATGTTGAGATGATGCAAAAGATGCAAATATATCGATATGCGGTCTGTAAGATAAGAATGAGTGGTCGCATATGCGGCAAATAAAGTGGTAACGCGGAAGTTTAAACCTTCGTCTTTATATAAGACGGAGGTTTTTTATGTGTTTACTCTTTGTAACAAAAATATTCAGAAGGGAGCCGCCGCGTGGCGGGTGAGGAAGTATGAATGGTTTAGTAATTGTTTTAATCGGAATTGTAGTGTTGTTCGCGGGCTATCTTTTCTATGGCAGATGGCTTGCAAAGAAATGGGGACTTGATCCGAAAGCTGAAACTCCGGCAGTGAAGTACGAGGATGGAGAAGACTATGTTCCATCATCCAAATTCACGGTATTTTCACATCAGTTTTCATCCATTGCAGGTGCAGGCCCTGTAACCGGACCAATCCTTGCATCTGTATTCGGCTGGGTGCCGGTATTGCTCTGGCTGTTGATCGGTGGATTGTTCTTCGGAGCCGTACAGGATTTCGGTGCTTTGTATGCATCTGTGAAGAACGAAGGAAAATCGATGGGTATGATCATCGAGAAGTATATCGGTAAGGCAGGAAGAAAGCTTTTTATGCTGTTTTGCTGGTTGTTCACATTGCTTGTTATCGCAGCATTTACGGATATGGTAGCCGGAACCTTTGTTGGTAAGGGTGTTGCAGATATGGCGAAGGAGACAAGCTACGCAAATGCATCCGCCGCTTCTATCTCTATGTTGTTTATCGTAGCAGCAATTGTATTTGGTGTAATTCAGAAACATGTAAAGAATATGAATGAGGGCGTCAGAGCTGTCATTGCAATCGCACTTTTGGTAGGTATGTTTGCGCTTGGTATGCATTTTCCATGGTATGCTACAAAGAGTGCATGGATCTACATTGTTATGGCATATCTGTTCCTTGCATCGGTTATGCCAATGTGGTTACTGATGCAGCCACGTGATTACATGACGACATTCATGCTGCTTGGCATGATCATCGGTGCGGTTGTCGGTGTTGTCGTAGCACATCCAACGATGCAGCTCAATGCATATAACGGATTTAATGTCGGTGGAAATTATCTGTTCCCAACATTGTTTGTCACGATTGCCTGTGGTGCCGTTTCCGGATTCCACAGTCTGGTATCTTCCGGTACATCATCAAAGACGATCCGGAACGAGAAGGATATGCCGATGGTTGGTTATGGTGCCATGATTGTAGAGTCCTTGCTTGGTATCATCGCGTTGGTTGTTGTTGGTGCTGTTGCAGTCAATGGTACGAAGCCGGAGGGAACACCATTTGCAATCTTCTCCAGTGGTGTTGCAGGATTCCTGGAGAAGCTTGGTCTGCCGGTTCAGCTCGCAACTGTATTTATGACAATGTGTGTATCTGCACTTGCACTGACATCGCTTGATTCCGTTGCGCGTATCGGTCGTATGTCTTTCCAGGAGCTGTTCCTCGGCGATACAACCGATACATCCAAGATGCCTGTATGGCAGAAAATTTTGACTAACAAATATTTCGCAACTGTGGTAACATTATTCTTTGGATATTTACTGACACTTGGTGGATATACTAATGTATGGCCTTTGTTTGGTTCTGCAAACCAGTTGCTTGCAGCGCTTGTATTGATTGCGCTTGCAGTATTCTTGAAGACAACCGGAAGAACCGGCTGGACACTGTACGCACCAATGTTCATCATGCTTGCCGTAACATTTACTGCATTGGTACAGAAGACAATCGCACTTGTAAAGAACATCGCCGGCGGAAATGCAACAATGCTCGTCGATGGACTGCAGTTTATCGTCGCAATCCTGCTGATGGTACTTGGTGTGCTGGTTGCATTTAGTTGTCTGAAGAAGCTGTTCACGAAGAAAGCAGAGGCTGAAAATTAGGAGAATTGCGAAATAAGAAAGTGTAAGCATATATTTCAATATGATTCATTTCATATACGATGTATTGAAACTAAGAAGTTCTAAATGTTCTTGGTTTATATTTAGAAATTATACGCCATCGCCGCCGATTCGACATCCATGTCTCAGCGGCGGCTTGTTTGAACATCGTGTTCAAACATGGCTGCGATTGATTCAGAACATTAAGAACTTCTAAGATTCAAACATATCGTATATTAAAATAAATCAATATTGAAATATATGATTTACATTTTCTTTCTTGTTTCGCAATGACAAATTTTTGACTTTGGAAGGAGATACAGGATGTGTACAGCAGCGACGTATAAGACGAAGGATTTTTATTTTGGACGGACGCTTGATTATGAGTTTTCGTATGGCGATGAGGTGACGGTGACACCGCGGAATTTCTGTTTCCGGTTCCGGCACATGAGTGAAGTGAAGACACATTATGCTATGATCGGTATGGCGTATGTGGCAGACGATTATCCGCTCTACTATGATGCAGTAAATGAGAAGGGACTTGGTATGGCGGGCTTGAATTTCGTTGGGAATGCGAAGTATCAGGACGTGCAGGCAGGGCGTGAGAATGTGGCACAGTTTGAGTTTATCCCATGGATTTTAAGTCAGTGTGCAACGGTGCTCGAAGCACGCAAAGTGTTGGAGAAGATGAATCTCGTTGGAACGCCGTATAGTGAGAAGCTGCCATGTGCATCGCTGCATTGGATGATTGCAGATAAGGATGCCGCAATTGTGGTAGAATGTGTGGAAGATGGCTTGCATGTCTATGACAATCCGGTTGGAGTGCTGACCAACAATCCGCCATTTCCGGTGCAGATGTTCATGCTGAACAATTACATGCATGTATCACCAAGCCAGCCGGAAAATCACTTTGCGAAGGAGCTGCCGCTTGCGACATATAGTCGAGGCATGGGTGGACTTGGACTTCCGGGCGATCTTTCGTCGGCGTCGCGGTTTGCGAAGGTCGCATTTACGAAGATGCATGCAATCTCCGGAGAGTCAGAGGCGGAGAGCGTGAGCCAGTTCTTCCATATCTTAGGTTCGGTAGAGCAGCAGCGTGGCTGTTGTGAGGTGGAACCTGGGAAGTATGAGATTACGATTTATACGTCCTGTGTCAATGCGGACAAGGGAATCTATTATTATACAACTTATGAGAATCATCAGATTCAGGCGGTGGATATGCACCGGGAGAATCTGGATGGAGATACACTTCGACGGTATCCGCTGATCAACGAAGAGCAGATTCGTGTGGTGAATTAGTAGTCAATAGCCATGGTTATAGAAATAATCTAATTTTTGTGGAAGTTAGAGTTTTAGGCAGTCGATGAAAGTCGGCTGCCTTTTTTCGTTGGTTTGAGTGGTAAGATGGGGGAAAAGTTGAGAAATCGGAAAAATCCCCCAACCGGAAGCTATTGGGAAGCAAGCGTGTTGGGGGAAAAGTTGGAAAATTGGGAAAATTCCCCAACCGGAAGCAGCTGAGAAGCAAGCGTGTTGGGGGAAAAGTTGAGAAATCGGGAAAATCCCCCAACCGGAAGCTAAAGGGAAACAAGTGGGTTGGGGGAAAAGTTGAGAAATCGGGAAAATCCCCCAACCGGAAGCTGTTGGGAAGCAAGTGGGTTGGGGGAAAAGTTGGAAAATCGGGGAAATCCCCCAAATTAAAAAATAAGGGTTGACAGTTGGCGCAATATACGCTAACATAACGATGTTATGTGAGGAGTCTCCTACAGGCGAAGCCTGTATTAGGATGGAGGCGACGACCTGCCGCATCACGAAGTGATGGGGTGAAAACCATGAGAAGCATATATCAGGATGGAGCGAAAAGGAGCAAGTAAAGTGGAAAAGGAAACAAGGGAGATGCTGCTGGCGAGTGCCAAGCAGGAATTCTTGGAAAAAGGATATCAGGGAGCCTCGCTTCGATCAATCTGTAAGAATGCCGGGGTGACAACAGGTGCATTATATTTTTTCTTTCAGGATAAGGAAGATTTGTTTGCGGCAATTGTGGAGCCGGTTTTGGAGAAGCTAAAACATATGCTGCAACAACATATGCGGCAGGAACTCATGGAACTGCAACAGCTTCCGGCTGCAAGGGAAGATAACATGCAGGATGATATGTTTGCAAGTACGCAGATTATCCATCTTCTATATGCGAACTATGATATGTTTACCTTGATTTTGACGAAGAGCCAGGGATCTCGGTTTGAAAACTGCGTCGATGAATTCGTTGCAATCATGGAGAATGGATATCAGATCTTTGCTGTAGAACAAGCGAAAGTGCTGGGCGTGGAACCACTAGATGAATATACGCTGCACTGGGTGGCACATGTACAGATCAATGCATTTTCTCACTTACTGCTGCATGAGAAGGATGAGCAGAAGGCGTTGAAACATATGGAACAGGTTATGAACTATCTGTTGGGTGGATGGAACGCCATGTTCCAGAATCAATAAAGAAAATCAGCTATGTATGCATTAATATGTTGCATAGCTTTTTATAAGACGACAACATAACGATGTTATGTCGTTAGCAATCATAGGAAAAAATCTTTCAACTTAATGTAATCAAAACATAACACTGTTATGTAATGAAGAAGATACAAATAAAATACAAGGAGGATCAATAGGATGTATGTAGAGGTATCAGATGTAAAGAAAAGCTACGGTGAGGGTGGCAGTTATATACAGGTATTGAAAGGCGTGTCGGTTGGTGTCGAGAAGGGAAAGATGTGCGTGATTCAGGGAACGAGTGGTTCCGGTAAATCCACATTGTTAAACTGTATCGGTGGACTGGATGTGGTAGATTCCGGTTCGATTCAGGTCGACGGACAGGAGATGGTAGGACTTAAAATGGATGCGCTCTCTGATTATCGTAGAGATTATCTTGGATTTATCTTTCAGTTTTACAATCTGATTCCGAACCTTACCGTGCGCGAGAATATTCAGGTATGCGAATATCTGACTGATCAGCCGTTAGATATGGATGAGCTTCTGGATGTGCTTGGACTCACCGAGCATCAGAACAAATTCCCATCGCAGTTGTCCGGTGGACAGCAGCAGCGTTGCGCGATTGCCCGTGCACTCATCAAGAATCCGAAGCTTCTGCTCTGCGATGAGCCAACTGGAGCACTGGATTCAAGAACTTCCCGGGATATCCTCATTTTGTTAGAGAAGATCAATGCGCAGTATGGCACAACGATGATCATCGTCACACATAACAACGCAATCAAGGATATGGTTGATCAGGTAATCGTCCTGAAGGACGGACAGATCAAGAAAAATTATAACAATGAAACGAAGGTGCCGGCAGCAGAATTGGAGGATTTGTAAGATGCAGAAAGTATTACGCAAAAGAATTTTCAGAGATTTCAAAGAGAACCTGCCGCGTTATCTGGCACTCGCATTTTTGTTGATTCTCAGCATGTACATGGTTGTGAGTGTTGTTGGAGCAGCAGAGACGGTTATGCGTGGCACAACAACCGAGGCGGAGAAGCAGAACGTCGAAGATGGTCAGTTTTCCCTCTTTGTTCCGATGAAGGAGAGCGAGTGGGACGCACTGACGGATAAGGGAATTACATTGGAGAAAATGTTTTTCTTAGATTATGCTGTCGATGGGGATAAGACAATTCGAGTATTCCGCAATCGTACCGAAATCAATACGATTGCGATTTGCGCGGGTAAGCTCGCACAGGCAGACGATGAGCTTGTTCTTGAGCGGCAATATGCGGAGAAAAATGCTATACACGTGGGAGATACAATTGTTCTTGGTGACCGCACATATAAAGTAAGCGGTATCGGCACGGTGCCGGATTACGACAGCCCATTGAAATCACTCAGCGACACAAGCTGTGACAGCCTGAATTTCGGCTTGGCATTTGTGACAGATGAGGTGTACACGACACTTCAAAAGGAAGGCAAGAGCGCGAAGTCTGAGGAATATTATTATGCATATAAGTTAAATGACGCGATGACCGATGATGAATTAAAGGCAGAGTTAAAGAAGCTTTCCTTCTCATCCGACGATGTGGATGATGTGTATTTTCAGGAGTATTGGGACCGGACGCTCGGCAGGGAAGAGGAATTTCGCGATGGAATTAATGAGCTTGCTGACGGTGCAAAGGAGCTTGCTGAAGGACTTTCTGAGCTGACAGACAATAACCCCGCTCTTCAGAACGCAGCCGACGGTGCATCTGATGTACAGGATGGCATGCAGGAATTGAAGGATGAGACAGAGGATATGCTTGACGAAATCTTCACTGCCGATGCCGATAACCTGCTTTCCTTTGTAGCTGCAGAGGACAATGTACGTATCCATGCAGCGGGCGATGATGTAGCGATGAACAAGACAATCGGTATGATCGCGGGCGTTCTGCTCCTTGTGTTGATCGCTTATGTACTTTCTGTATTCGTGGTACATTCTATCGATCAGGAGAGTGCCGTGATCGGAGCCCTCTATGCACTCGGTGTAAAGCGAAAGGATCTGATGAAGCATTATATCCTGCTTCCGACTTTGATTTCCCTAATCGGAGGTGCGATTGGAACAGCACTTGCTTACACAAGGATTGGCGTGTGGTATCAGATGCAGGATGCATATAATTATTATTCTCTGCCGGATATAGCGGTGCAGGTACTGCCATATACAATCATATATGGTGTTGTGATTCCGCCAATCATATGTCTGATCGTGACGAGCCTGGTTATCCGTAAGCGCCTGTCTCGTCCGGTGCTTATCCTGCTGAAAAATGAACAGAAGGCCGCTACGGGCAAGGATGTGAAGCTCGGAAATATGAAGTTCATGAAGTTGTTCCGTATCCGTCAGATCCTGCGTGAGAGACGGACGGCACTTACCGTTGTATTTGGTATGTTTGTAAGTATCCTGCTTTTGGTAATGTCCATGGAGATTTATACATATTGTCATGCTGTACAGGACGATTATGTCGCAGATACGAAATTTGAATATATGTATACCTATAAATATCCAGCCGAACAAGTGCCGGATGGCGGCTATGAAGCTTATGCCAAGACGTTGAAGAAGGAAATCTATGGATATAACTTCGATGTAACAGTGCTTGGCATCAAGGAGAACAATCCGTTCTTTGATGTGATACTATCTGATTCTGCAGATAAGGTAACAATCAGCTCATCCATTTCTTACAAATATGGATTGAAAAAGGGGGATGTGATCACCCTGAAGGATGAGGAAAACGGAAAGATCTACGCATTTGAGATTGAGGCAGTGACACAGTATGCCCCAAGCTTCATGGTGTTCCTTCCATATGATAAGGCACTTGATCTGTTCGGCGAGCAGGAGGATTATTACAATGTCGTATTTGCAGATCATGATCTGGGTGTCGAGGGTGGACGTCTGTATTCGACGCTGACACGTGACGACGTGAAGAAAGCAGCCGGAATCTTCTCCGACCAGATGCGGTCGATGATCATTACGATCGGTGCTGTATCTGCCTTGATCTTTGCCATTGTCCTGTACCTGATGATGAAGGTTATGATCGATCGTTCTTCGTTCAGCATTGCGCTGATCAAGATCTTCGGTTACCGGAACAAGGAAGTGAAAAAGATGTATCTGGATGGAAACTTCTATATCGTTTTGATCGGTGCGCTTGTTTCGATTCCGCTTGCGAAGGTACTGCTTGATGCGACGTACGAGCCGCAGTTCGTGCCGAACATTGCGTGTGGTGTCGACAAGTCCTTTCCGGCATGGCTGTATCTGGCGATGTTCGCAGGTGTACTTGTATTGTATTTCATTATCAATCATTTACTTGTGCGGAAAATCAAGCAGATGCTACCGGCCGAAGTGCTGAAGAATCGCGAGTAAAATGAGAAAAAAACGCATGTATCCTCATTGAGAAGCATGCGTTTTTTTGGTACAATATACATATCTGAATTATGATACGAAAGGGGATTATGACATGGGATTTTTAGAAGGTAAAGTAGCAATTATCACAGGTGGCGGACGCGCGGTTTTGAGCGACGGAAGCTGCGGTTCGATTGGATATGGAATCGCAACTGCCTATGCGAAGGAAGGGGCAAACCTTGTCCTGACCGGACGGAACGTGCAGAAACTTGACGATGCAAAAGAAGAAATCGAACGCAAATATGGCGTGAAGGTGCTTCCGGTACAGGCGGATGTAAGCGCCGGCTCTGACAATGAGGCAGTCGTAGCAAATGTTGTAAAGCAGACGATCGATACATTTGGAAGAATCGATGTGCTGATCAACAACGCGCAGGCTTCTGCTTCCGGTGTGACGATCGCCGATCATACAACCGCACAGTTTGACCTTGCAATTTATTCCGGATTGTATGCGGCATTTTATTATATGAAAGCATGCTATCCATATCTGAAGGAGACGAAGGGCTCCGTGATCAATTTCGCATCGGGCGCCGGCTTGTTCGGAAACTTCGGACAGTGCGCTTACGCTGCAGCGAAGGAAGGCATCCGTGGATTGACGAGAGTCGCAGCAACCGAGTGGGCTGCCGATGGCATCAATGCGAATGTGGTATGTCCGCTTGCATGGACTGCACAGCTTGAGAATTTCGAGAAAGCATATCCGGATGCATTTAAGGCAAATGTCCACACACCGCCGATGGGACATTTTGGGGATGTAGAAAAGGAAATCGGACGTGTCTGTGTACAGCTTGCGTCACCGGATTTCAAGTATATGAGCGGTGAGACACTGACATTAGAGGGAGCGCTTGGTCAGAGACCATAAACGGTTAAAAAAAGTAAAATAGAAATTAACAGTTGCCACATAATTCGCTATGATTTGCCATTGAAGAAACGAGTTCCAACGAGGAGTTAAGTATGAGACGATGTGCAGATCACAAGCGAATTATTGTGGCAATTTTAATTGCAGCCTTAAGTATTCTGTGCGCAGTATCTTAGATCTTTTCCAGGGTATCGGTACGATGTTTGCGCAGTCACCACAGATTGCGATTGCGAGAGTCGTGTTGATCTTCTTAGGATTCTTATTGGTGTATTTAGGCGTGAAGGGAACGTTGGAGCCGCTCATCATGGTGCCGATGGGACTTGGTATGTCTGCGGTCAATGCGGGCGTTTTGTTCCTCGGTGAAAATCAGATCGGAAACCTGATCATTGATCCGCTGCTTTCTACGACGGATGAGCTGATGACATACATGCAGATTAATTTCCTGCAGCCGATTTATAACCTGACGTTCAGTAACGGATTGATCGCGTGCCTCGTATTTATGGGAATCGGTATCCTGTGTGATATCGGTTATGTGCTCGAACACCCATTTATCAGTATGACGATTGCGCTTTTTGCGGAGCTTGGTACGGTTGCAACCTATCCGATCGCGCGTGCGATGGGGCTTGACGCCGGTTCTTCGGCAGCCGTTTCCATCATTGGCGGCTATGTTGTATATTTCTTTAAGAAAGGAAAGTTCAATCCGACGGTTGGCATCGCAGGTGTGTCGTGTGTGCCGTCTACGGCGAAGGTTGCACAGAAGGCTGCTGCAAAGGCAAATCCGGCAGCATTTATTCTGGATTATGCTCTTGGCGCGAATATCTGCGGCGTTATCACAACGGCAATCCTGACCGGTATCTATATTACGTTACTTAGTTAAATCAAAATCCCCTTCTGTGCCGGAAGCAGTCGAAATATGCTCTGGTGCGGAGGGGATTATTTGGTTGAGATTGAGTTTTGTTTGACATAAAATATGATACATAATAGAATTGGTTTAAGAGATAAAAAGAGGTTAACAAATCGGAATTTAAGCAAGAGATGATTTGCAATAATGGAGGTTACTTATGAGTCTATTTGATGTATTGAGTAAGGGTTTTTGTTCAAAAAAAAGGGAATCAAATGAAATATTATCACAAGAAGAGTATAAAGATAAGTTTTTACATGGTGATGAATATATTAAAAGAGAACTTTATGACGAATACATATCTCGAAGGTTGTCAGAAGAATTCGGGTTGAAATATAATGAAAAGATAAAAAAATGGCACTCTGAATGGAGTGCTAATCGGCGTTTTGTGGTCGAATTATGTTATCCAAGAGGAAATCACATATACTTGCGCTGGGGATATAATTATGATTTTATCCCTGATATCAATAGTAAAAATAAGTTGACATGGCATCGGACAGAAAGTTCTGTAAAAATACACATTGCTGATGCTTGGTATAATTACATAGAGGATGAAAGAGAACAAGACTGTGGATATACAAAGGAAGAATTTTATAATCCAAGGAAATGCACAAGTTTTCAATATCAAATACCTACCTACACGTCCGATATAGAATTTGCATTGGAATATATAAAAAATGTGATAGATAAAAATATCCCACTGATAAGAGAGTGGATAAATAATGTACAAACAGTTGATGATGCCATTACTGTTCTTAATCAGAGGATAGTAACTTTACCCCATATATATGTTCCGTATATGTGTCATATCAGAGCGTTTTTATATGCAAAGAATAACGATATAGATAATGCAATCGAATCTATTAAACAAGGTTATGAAAATAGCGAGATACCACAAGTTATAATTGATAAATTGGTTCAGATTGCTAATGGGTAAGAAAGAGACAAATTCCAGTTTGTTGAACTGAATCCGAAAAGCATTAGGGCGCAGAGGAGATAGAATCCTTTGTGTAAAAGACTAACGAACATATTTAATGAAACATCGAAACCATCTTTTTTTTGTTGTTTACCTATAATAACGATTGGAGTAGTCGATTATAGACACTGCAATCAAAAAAATCTGAAAATATATTTATCAACATTACATAAAAGTGTGTAGATGCACATAAAATGGGAATGCATATTGAAATTCAGGTCGTTCTGTGATAGGATCTCATTACTAAAAAGTGTGCAGATGCACGGAAAGGGGGAGCGTAACGATGGAGATTAAAAGAGACGCTTACCTACAGCAGCTGACCCTGCGAAAAGATAATGGAATGATAAAGGTGATTACCGGCATTCGTAGATGTGGCAAATCCTTTTTGCTGTTTACCATCTTTAAGAGATACTTACTGGAGAACGGCGTTGATGTTGATCATATTATTGAGATTGCATTGGACGGTATTGAAAATGAGGAACTAAGAGATCCTAAGGTGTGTTTCAAGTACATCAAAGATGCCATGAAAGACGATGGCAAATACTATCTGCTTCTTGATGAAGTGCAGTTTATGTCACAATTTGAGGAAGTGCTGAACAGCCTGCTCCGCATGAGCAATATTGATGTGTATGTCACCGGAAGTAATTCCAAGTTCCTGTCCAGCGACATTGTGACCGAATTCCGTGGCAGAGGTGATGAGATTAGAATCTACCCTCTCTCCTTTGCAGAGTTTTATTCTGTCTATGACGGCGATTATGATGATGCATGGGATGACTACATGATCTACGGAGGATTGCCGCAGATCGTAAGTTTCCAGAGCGAACGACAGAAAGCAGACTATCTGAAGAACATCTTTGCAAATGTCTATCTGAAGGATGTTATTGAAAGAAATAAGATTCAGAACGTGGATGAGATTGGGATTCTGGTTGATGTGCTTGCATCTGCAATCGGCGCACCGACCAACCCTTCAAAGATTGCCAATACCTTTGCCAGTGAGCGTCAGATGACTTATGCTAATAAAACCATCTCCAAGCATATCGACTATTTGACAGATGCCTTTTTGATTTCCAAGGCAAGCCGATACGATATTAAGGGCAGAAAGTATATCGGTGCAAATCTGAAATACTACTTTACGGATCTGGGACTGAGAAATGCACGTCTGAATTTCAGACAGCAGGAGCCTACTCATATCATGGAGAACATTGTTTATAACGAGCTGTTGATCCGTGGCTACAATGTTGATGTGGGTGTCGTGGATATCTTCGATAAGGATAAAGAGGGCAAACGTGTTCGCAAGCAGTTGGAGGTTGACTTTGTGGTGAATCAAGGAAACCAGAGATACTATATCCAGGTTGCATATGACATGACTTCGGAAGAAAAACAGACGCAGGAGTTCAATTCTCTGCGTAATATCCCGGACTCTTTCAAGAAGATCGTCATTGTAAATGGCAGCAAAAAGCCTTGGAGAAATGATGAAGGTTTTGTCATCATGGGAATGAAGTATTTCTTGCTGAATGCGAATAGTCTGGAATTTTAAGTCGATTTGAGTTGTTGCTGTGGTGTTGTTCTATTTCAAAAAAGAGTGAACACGCTGGGAGAATGTCGTGATGTGACAGACCAATATCAAACCGGACGAAGTGCATATTTGCGACTGGGACAATTATTTATGAGATTATTTGCTGGATTGCTATAAGAATCTGATGAAACGACCTTTCAAAAAACAGTTGATTTAGAAGTTAACTGTTTTTGAACCTCTTCTCAGACACAAGAACAGCAGATTGCGGGTCTCGAAGCAACCCAAAGAGAAGTCGATGAGTTTATTAACTTGACGGTAGATCGTGATAATTCGGCATCATCCGAAATCTCACGTGCTAAGAAGGACTTTTACAAACAATACTCTTATCTTAAGCCTGACTGCGAAAAGACCGACTGGGAAAAATTTTGCGAAGGTTTGAAAAAGGTCGGTCAGTGGTGTAAAGATCACTGGAAAGAGATCGTTCTGGTAATTGAAATCGTAGTGGCTGTTGTCTGCATTTGTGTTCCTGGCTTACAGGGTATAGGCACTGGCATTCTTATCGGAGCTTTAAAAGGTGCTTTGACCGGTGGCTTGATTGGCGGAATTACCAGTATGCTAACAGGAGGCTCATTCCTAGAAGGATTTGCCCAAGGTGCATTAGATGGTGCCATAATGGGTGGTGCCTTGGGCGGCGTAGGCGGAATCGCCGGCAAATTCATAACCTGCGGTTCTAAATTAGGAAACGCAATCCAGACAACCTCTAAAATCAGCGGGGCCATTTCTAATAGTATGGATGGTTTTGACATGGTATCATTAGGATTGGGGATGATTGATCCTAATAACCCAATCACGGAACTTAACAACAAAATGCATCAGAGCGATGTATACAACAAGTTCCAGATGGGGGTAAGCTTGGTATCTTCGTTCTCAGGTGCTGCTTCTCAGAATATGGCGTGCTTTGTTGCTGGTACATTGGTACTTACAACTGCTGGTCTGCTCGCTATTGAAAAGATAAATCCTGGTGAAGGCGAAGGTCCAGATGATCCTGGGCACGGTCCAAATCGCGGATTTGGCAATAGTGCTTTTCCAGATACTTGGTCCGATGATAATGCTATTAAGGCTGTCGGAGATGTTGCGAATAGTCCAAAATCAATTTGGCAACAAGCTACAGGTCCAGGAAGTGGTCGAAATGCACCGAAAACTATTGGTGGTCCAGATCCAAACGCTCCTCTTACCACAAGAAATGGTAGACCAGTTAGATTTACTGTTGAAGGACAAAACCATAGTTTAGATATTAGAGTGATTGTTGAACCAGGCGGTGAAGGGATAGTAACTGGCTTTCCTATTAATCGCTAATTATGAGAGGAGATTAAAATGGTAAAAGACGCATATGATATGTTCTTCAAAAATATCTCTATGCAATTTCATGACGACTCTCTTGTGAATGCTCTTGTGGAAGATGCTGAAGAACTGGCGAAATATGGAGAAAAACGGGTGGCTCTTGAAAATTTTTTGGAGAACGTTTTAGCTAATGAGGTTACGATTTCAAAAGAAGCTGTCACTTTAGCAGAAAAAGCATTCAGTGATGCTCCAAATGATTATGATATAGAGATAATAAACGAACTGAAAAAAACCGATGTTACGTAAGGGGATGATTTGGATGCCAATGGACAAAAAAGATCAACTTGCAGAATTAATTTCAAATGCGGAAACTTCCTTTTATAATGGGCAATTACAAGAGGCGTTCAGTCTTTCTTTATCAGCTATAAAACTCGATGAGAACTGTAACATATCAAAGCTCCCGGCAGAGCTCCAATCATGTTAAGGTACATAGCGGAAATGCTGTCAGAAATTACAAATCACGTTATGGGAAAGGCATTCGGCCAACTTATACGGTGCTGCAGATTAAGGCGGATTCACCGGTCAATGGTGCCGATGTGTTCTGGTATGAGGGAAATTGCAGCATTCTGGGCAGTAAGAATGTTTATATAGGCTATAATGATAATTCCATGTCGGTCGTATCACAGTTTGAACTGGTGATGACGATCATAAGCGGTGCATTTTTATTATTCCATACAGTTTCGGCACGGTTGCTCAGTAAGAAAAATCCATATGGCGGGAAGCTTTTCTGGTTTTTTAAATTTTGACCGGTCCGGTAGTTTATCTTTTGTTTGGATATATTATTATGTTCACATGGTTAGCCATAATGATAACCGCAATGATTCTGCTTCGAAAAAATAAAGCAAATTTTCTATCTTTTATAATACCGTGGTTCGTGGGATTCGTTGGATGTTTGGTAGTAGTGTTTGTAATACTTTGATTTTCAACGATTATAAAATATGAATCCGACATGATGGTGAAATTGTAAGGAAAGCTGAAAGATAATGGGGAAATACAAAAGTAAAGTATTAAAGAGAACATGTAAAAGGTGTATGATTGCGGTGCTTATAACGGCTATCCCCGGAATCATTGCCGGACTTTTTAACAGATGGCTTTTTTTAGCTGCTCTCTTTGCAATTATTCCTATCATCTATTTGGTCAATCGGTTTTCCGTGATTATAAAATGGAATCTGGTCGAGGGGATCATCGAAGATGTAACGTTAGTTAATGATTTTAACCAGCCCTATACCGAAGCTCATATTATATTTAAGACAAAAGATAATATGGAACATGAGTGCCGCTTCACGATCGGGCATTATGGAGATTACGAAGAAGGAATAGAACCAGAGTTAGAGAATATGCTTCAAAGTGACAAAGAGTTATTTATGAAGAAGAAAGTTCCGGTTTTTTATTCTCCAAAAGATGTTAACAGATGTATAGTGTATTTAGAAGATTCACAATGAATATAAAATGATATCAAGCGTTTTTAAAACTAAGAAATTGGTATTTGTTAGGAAAGGAACTTTATTTATGACAGCTGAAACAGAGGCAATAAAAGCACAAATTCTTTCAACAGGAAACGCTGAAATATTGCTTGAGGAAAACGATTTTCTGATTGTAAAATGGATAAAACCGGAAATAAAATATAGTATGGCAGCATATCAATACGGGAAAACAGGAATGGCTAACAACTATCCATGGGAATGTAGTTTGACGGAGGAACAAATCGCATTTTTTCTGGAACATATCAATGCAGCTGTCGAGTATTTTAAATCAAAACATCATTATTTCCATCTTGAGGTTAAAGAAGTCTCCTACGAGAATATTGTTTCTATTGATGAGCATGGAATAAAATTTAGTGATTTGCATTGGTTGACATACAAAGAATGTACTATAAATTTCAATCGGAAATATCCCAACAGTAGAGGAAACTGTATCGGAGAAAGAAATATCACTGCCGAACCGCCATATATCGAATTGTATAGCACATACGCACATACTAAAATATTGTTTAATAAAAAAGGACTATTTCGGAAAAATAAAAACATGATAGATTTTCATAATTTGCAAAGACATATCAACGAGTTTGGCTATACAACTCTTGATTTAAGTTAAGAACAATTTTATCATTTATCTAACTGATAATTTCCGAGTTTGCTGGATAGTTGATTAGAAAGAAAAATTGGAATATACGGAGGTGGATTATGAGATTAGATGGATTTGGATTATTTGTTGAAGATATGGCGAAAATGATTCGCTTTTATAGAGATGTTCTTGGCTTTGAGATTAAAGAAAGCGAAGACACATCAAATGTTTATCTTGTTAAGGATGGAACATTGTTTTTGCTATATGGAAGAAAAGATTTTGAAAACATGACACACAGAAGGTATGAGTATATAAAAGGTCTAAATGGTCATAGCGAAATTGCACTCTATGTTGATACTTTTGAGGAAGTTGATATGGCATACAACAATGCTATAAAAAATGGTGCAACGTCTGTATTAGAACCAGAGCTTGAACCGTGGGGACAAAGAACTTGTTATATCGCCGATCCAGAAGGTAATTTGATTGAGATTGGTTCTTGGAATAAGGTATACGAGCAAAAAGATTTATAATTTTATCCAAAACTTAATAAAAAATGGTGCCAAGGTTGAAATGACATATGAGTATGAAGTCAGTGGTTATGGACTCAAGACAGAGCAATTGGATATGAAATCGTTAGCCCGGGTAATAAGGTTTAACAAAGAACTTTGGGATGAAGTCGAAAATAATCCGGATTAATTGTATACACGGATAAAGCGGAAGTTTATGGTATGCACATCTGATAGCGGTATGAAATTATATGAGATAGAAGAATATTCGGATCATGAATATATTACCGGATATCATGCATGGAATGTAACTTATTTTATTGACGTCATTTATGGTGCTGATATGCATTATTATATTAGCATGAAAAGGGGCTTTATTATGACACCTGAAACTGAGATAGTAAAAAAGCAAATACTTTCAACAGAAAATGCGGAAATATTGCTTGAGGAAAATGAGGCAAAAAGGTACTGAAACCACGACTTTATGAGAGAGGAGAAGGAAAGATGACGAATCAGGAATTGTTTGAGAGTATTCAGATGGGACATAAAGAAAAGAAGGTTTTGTCCTTATCAAAGAAACTGGTAAAAAAATGTTCGTTTAATAGAGGATCGGATGTTGAAAATCTTTGCCACTTAGCCTATTGGTTATATGTTTATGGGTGTGAGGACGAGGCTCTTAAGTTATGTGAAATTACTCATGAAGTGGAGTTCCCGGGGAAGGGAGTATGGAATGTCTGGGATAGAATACTACTCATGTGGGGACTGGAAGTTCAAATTTACAAGAATAGAAATATGACAGAGAAGGCAGACGAACTCATCAGGCAGATGGATAATCTGTGGCGATTTCCTCCGACTTTACCGCCGGCAGATTCTGAATTGGAAGCGGAGCGAAGAAATCGATTCACAGTAGAGTTTTGTTCTTATAAGGAAAATATTGAGGGAGAAGATTCGGTGACATCTGCGAATGAATGGAGACTGATTGGATTGATGAATTTGGTAGGGTACGGAGCTACCGGTTTATTCCCGAATCTTGTAAAGGAAAAAGAAACGGTTGATTGTTTGATTGAAGAGTATATGTTGAATCTGAAAAAAGTAAAGTAGTGCCAGAGCTGCAAAAATGACAATCTCTTCAAATAATTTGTTGAATGGAGAAGAACATGAAGCGAATCGGATATGCAATAGCAACTGTGATTTTGTTGCTGACCGAGGTGTTGATTGCGTTATATGTACATGATGCATTTGTAAGACCATATATTGGTGATGTGCTGGTTGTGATTGTGATATATACGTTTATAAGAATATTTGTACCGGAGCGATGCAAATTGTTGCCGCTGTATGTATTTATTTTTGCAGCACTGGTAGAATTTTCACAGATGTTCCATATTGTGGAAGTATTAGGCTGGCAGGATAACCGATTCTTAAGTGTTTTGGTCGGTTCTGTATTTGATTGGAAAGATATCCTGTGCTATGTCGCCGGGTGTATATTGCTTGGAGTGTATGAGGTGTTGGTACGAAATACTGCAAGAAGGAGATAAAAATCGAAATTCTTAAAAGCGATCAGATTCCGTTTTACAGTGCCTCTGTCACGGATTTAGCTTCTCAGGCGGTTGCCTTTAGTAGTGGATATATGCTGTTGTGGACGGATTCTTTTGGTGTTCGGTAGTATAGGATGTAACGATACCAAATCACGATTTACTAAATCGGGATTTGTCGACTTGTTAATTTCCAATTTTTAGTGATAGGGAGATACACAATGAATGGTTTGATTATAAAGGTACTCAGCATAAGTATTGCGGTAGTAACCGTAGTATACTTGATTATTTATAAAGGAAATACCATGATTACGAAGATATTTAGCGTGTGTATTATAGCAGCAATGGTAATATACTGGATTGTTTATGAAAGAAATACAAGAAAGCGAAAAAAACAGGAATTACAGCGTGATGACTATTTATTTGCGAAAGAAAACGATTTGCCGTTACAGATAAATTGGAATGAGATAAATGACTTTTTGTCAGATTCAGGATATGGTGTAAATATGCCAATGGAGAATTGGTTTATGATGGATTGGGCGATACAGCCCTGTGTGGAGAATGGTATAAAAGAAGGAAAGTTTTCTATGAAAGGATTTCGAGTGTTACAAGCTTTAAGTAACGATATGAAACACATTTTTTATGATGTGAGGTTTAATTATGACCGTGGTCCGGATATAGAAGATAAAAATAGGAAGTACGAAGCCGTAAAAAAGGTGTTGGATACAAAATACGCCGGTTTGTCAGAAGAAGTACGGAAGAATATATATGACCAATTTGTTAAGATATATGAAAGAAAAATCTAATTACAATACAAAGGAGGAAGCCGTTGAGTTTTTAGGGAATGAAACAAATTTTACATATGAAGAATGTTCTAAAGCCAACGATTTCCATATTAGACTAAATAAGAAAAATTAATATACAATTCCAGTTTGTTGGTTATAGTGAAATTCGTTTCGTGAAGACGCCAGAAAAAGTGTGGCAACGAATATTGATTAAATTTTTGAAATAGACATAAATTACCCAATGTTGAAGGGATATATAGATGCATATTGGGTGAAAAATTCCAATATGAAAAAATCACCCAATCAAAATGGGAAGAAGTTCAGAGGACGATGGGGAAATTGTTGAAATATGAAAAAATTCCCCAATTGCGGATGAATGTGTAGGGAAGGATTGGGTGAATATTTGGAATGACAAAAAAACACCCAATGCAGGAGAAAATGTTATCGTAATGCGGTGCCATTCGCATTACGCTGCGCTTCATGCTCATGTCGCGCTGGCGCGCTATACATCCAGTCCGAAAATCAGCCGATTGTGAGCAAGCTCCCATGGCTGATTTCGTCCTGCCTGTGCACCGCTTGTAGAAACGCGCAAATTCCAGTTTTTAAAACTAAGAAATCGGTATTTGTTAGGAAAGGAATAAGATGGTACTTGAAACAGATAGGCTCACTTTAAGAGAATATGTTACAGAGGATTTTGACGCACTTTTTGAGATAGTCTCTGATATAGAAACTATGCAACATTATCCGGCACCTTTTGATGAAGATAAAACAAGGAGTTGGATCCAGTGGAATTTGGATAATTATAAAAAGTGTGGTTTTGGACTCTGGGCAGTTGTGTTGAAAGAAACGGGAGAATTTATTGGAGATTGTGGTATTACTATACAGGATATTGACGGAGAAATGCTTCCGGAAATAGGCTATCATATTCATAAAAAATATTGGAGAAAAGGCTTTGCTAAAGAAGCTGCTAGAGCAGTACGAGATTGGGTATTTCTTAATACGCAATACGATATAATTTATTCGTACATGAAATACACTAACGTAGGCTCTTATTCTACTGCTTTAGCAAATGGAATGAAAAAAGTAAAGGAATATCAAGATCCTAAAAATACGATTTCTTATGTCTATGCTATTACAAGAGAAGAGTGGAAAAAATGAAAGAAAACTGAGTTAATTTCAGCACTAATATCAATGCACAAACTGCATTTTTGATAAAAAGTGCATTGATAAACTGAACTATAAGGGGTTATATCCAGTATGAGCTTTGCTCTTGGTTATACCGTTGGTTCTAAGAGCAAAAATAAACACCAAAAGACCGCCATGTTTGGTAAACTTTGGCGGTCTTTTGGTCAAACATATATCCGGTTTTGTGGTGCGGAAGAATATGCCATAATTATTTTGAATTGTGATACAATGAAAATATAGTCAGATGGAATGTAAACGTCAAACCATGCGCTTACGAAATGTCTGCTGCTTTTTTGCTCTATAAGAAAATGCCATTACCAGAAAATGAATTATTTAAAAAAAATGGGAATAGAATAAGGACAGAAGCAGCTGACTGTGCTAAAATATGCATGAAATGTATTACCAAAATATAAAGAAATTTCAAAAAATGGGAATGGGAGATAGTGATATGCAGTTTATTGTAAGGCAAAAGTATCTAGATGAATTGATTGAATTATATGGGACGCCAGATATAAAAGTAATCACGGGCATCAGACGAAGCGGCAAGTCTGTTTTGCTGCAGGAATTTATCACTTATCTGCAGTCGTTAGAGGAAAAGAGCAATATTGTAATGATAAACCTTCAGGAATTAGAGTTTGATCATTTGCTGGAATATCATGCATTGCATAAGTATATCTTGGGACAATATAAAGAGGGAATGAATAACGTATTATTGATTGATGAGGTTCAGATGTGCCCTCAGTTCGAACTTGCAATCAATAGTATTTATACAAAAGGAATCTATGATATTTATGTTACCGGTTCAAATGCATTTTTGTTAAGTTCAGATTTGGCAACACTTTTTACTGGAAGAACGATGGAAATAAAGGTATATCCTTTTTCTTTTGTGGAATATCTGACTTATTATGGAATTACGGATGGGTATGATGATGCATTTGATCAGTATGTCCGAACCGGTGGTATGCCGGGAGCTTATGTATATAAGACAGAGGATAGACAGTATGATTATATCAGAGATGTGTATGGGACTATTCTTATAAGAGATTTGGTTGAGAAATATAGAATAAGAAATACATCAGAGTTTGCCAGTATATCTGAATTTATGATGGATAATATTGGCAACCTGCTTTCTCCCAATAATATCTGCAAGACATTAAATAATGACCAAAGAGAGATTACCAGAAAGACAGTATCAAAATACATTGGTTATTTAGAGAACGCATTTCTATTTTATGAGGCAAAACGGTATGACCTAAAGGGAAAAAAATATCTCGAAAACAATAGTAAGTTTTATCTTTGCGATCCAGCATTTCGATATGCAGTCAATGGTACACGAAATATGGACTTTGGAAGGGTTTATGAGAATATTGTTTATCTGGAGTTACGAAGGAGAGGTTATGAGGTATATGTTGGTAAACTTTATAAAAAAGAAGTGGACTTTGTAGCAAAGAAACGAGACACACTGATATACATTCAGGTAAGTGACAATATTTCAGATGAAACAACATTTGAGAGGGAATATTCGCCATTGCTTGCAATACGAGATGCATATCCTAAGATGGTAATTGCAAGGACACATCATGAAACTTATGATTATCAGGGTGTGCAGGTGGTCGATATTTGCAGATGGCTGCGATGCAGATAGATGAATTCCGGGTTATAGGTCTGTTAGAGTATTGATAAAAGAGATTATTCATGATACAATATCCGAAAAATCGGAAATAGAAAAGCAGAGGAAAGGGTATTGCACCATGAAGATATATGAGAAAATATTTGCAAGACTTGAAGAATTACATATGAGCCAGACGGAACTGTCCAGAAGAACCGGTATTGCGACCAGTACGATCAGTGACTGGCGAAAGAAACAGATTAATCCACAGGCGGATAAACTGGTGTCTATATGTAAGGCGCTAGATATGACGCTTGTGGAATTACTTTGTGACGAAGAATGATCAGTTACCTTGCACTTCTTGATGTCTGCAAGCAAATCAACGATAATGACCGGTTCAAGAAACAGCAGCGGAATGTTTCCGTTATTCAGGATATTGATGGGAACAATATTGTGGATGATCTGCCAAGTGAGTATAGCGGATCAAAATATACACATAGTATCAAAGGAACAAATGCGAAAGCGAAAGCAAATGCTGTACAAGGAATTCCTGAAATGATAGAAATAGCAGTAGGAAAACATTTTCGGGAAAATAAGGAGAGCAAGCATTGGAGAAATGCAATGTATGGCTGGTATCGTTATGATTCAAGATTTGCAATTCCGGTATATAGAGATGATGAAGAGGTGGAGAGGTATAACATTTTTCATGCTTCGCTGATTGTAAGATATTCAGAGGATGGGAAACTGTATTTGTATGACGTAATAGACATAAAAAAAAGAAACGAGCAACCCGATTGAGCCGTAAGGCTGTACACGACAAAAAACCCATTCCTTTTTATGAATAGATGATACAATATAGTAGAAGAAATGTCAATCCGAATATTCGAAAATTAAAACGTTAAGATGGTATTTGTATATAATAAAAGTAGGGCTATGATTACTTGCTGTAATGACGGTACAAGACCTGTTATTTTTAAGATTGAGAGAATAGAAATTGATAAGTGATAAATCGCAATTGATGGAGGTAGTGTGAATTATGAAAAAGATTGTATGTGCAATGCTATGTATTCTGCTTGTATTTAGTTTGAGTGCTTGTGGCGGAAATGTTAATGAAGTAAATACGCATAATGTAGAATCTGAAATATATTCTGAAGAGGACATTGCAACTGCTATTGACACCATAAAAAAAGAGTTTAAGAGCAACTGGAATGGATGTACTCTTACAGAAATTTATTATGCAGGGGATGACAGTTCTAAAGACCATCAAGATTGGGCAGATAGGAACAATGCAGATGAAGTCATTGTTTTGCTATCTTCGTTCGATGTTGATTCATCTGGAGGAGATGGTTCTCTGAATCCAAATAGTACATACAATGATTGGAAGTGGATTTTAGTTAGAACAAATGGCGGACAATGGCAACATGTTGACCATGGATATTAAAATGAATTCCGGATTACCACTTCACCCATAACAAGCCCATCAAACAATCCTTCAAAGAGATCAAGCTCTAAGGTAAGCCCCTGATTAAGCGGAATCTTATAGCGCGTTTTCGCAATCACATTGCCGTCTGCCTTGGCGCAGAGTGTCCGGTAAGCAGCTTCGTCAATCGGAAGCTCAAATTCCTGTCGGGCTAACATACCACTGCTTTTGACAGTCAGGACATATTGGCAATCGGAGACTGCAGATGCTGCGTCGTATAAGGTTTTCTTGCGTACCCGGATCACCGGATTGGTCGTCACATATGCCTGCTCAATGCCGTAATGTGGGTATGTGTCTAGCTGATCTGGCAGTTTATGAAATAAAAATTTACGTTCGATTTCCATATTTTGTTCCTCCGTGTCTGGAATATCTGTCAAGCGTTTTTGAAAAAGTCCTTGACGGCATAGTTTAAGTCTATGTTTGCAGATGGATTTCTCCTGCGAAAGCCAAAGGAGGACGAAATATGGCAAACAGAGAGTACAAAAGTGATGTGCACCGTGTATAATATCAATCTGGGGAATAATGAGGATTTGAAGAAGCGGAGCCAGACATTGCGGGAGTATATGATATTTGTTGGATATGTAAATGAGAATCTCGCAAAGGCAAAAAAGGGCGAGAAGGATTATGAGGTTGCAATCAGAGATGCGGTGAACCGCTGTATTGCAGAAGAATAAAACACTTGAACAGATTGCGGATGAACTCGAAGAATCTGTCAAAGATATCCGGCCAATTTACGATATCGTGAAGAAACATGCTCCAGAATATGATGTGGATGTAATTACCACAGAAGTACTGGAAACACGGGAAAATAAAAAAGAATAAAACTTTAAAAAGAGGTGAAGCGGATATGAAATTTATTCGAGGTATCTACTCAGTACAGTTGATGTAAACTGTTGGCAGATTGTGCTGAGGTGAAAATAAACTTGCTAGCAGTCGTTAACTGTACTGTCCAAATGATTGAAATATAATATTAAAGGAGTACAGTTATGCGCTATATAAAAGAAATTCTAAAGAATAACAAATTGTGGGTATTGGCTTACATTGGACTAGGTATATTTAATGCATTTATGGCTAATTACAAAACGGACTATTTTCAGAAGGTTATTGACGGATTGGCGGCTGGAACACTTACATTTGCAGGAGTTATAACCTACGGTCTTATTTTGCTGGTAAATTATTGTATGAATTATCTGGATAATTATCCGGAAAAGAAATTGGAGTATGGTATTTATCTGGATTTTAAGCTTTTATCGCTTAGAAAAATAAGTACAATCGATTATACGGAATATCAGAAAATAGGTACTGGAAAACTTGTTCAAAGGATTGAGAATGGCTCATCCGCAGGCAGAAATGTAGTATTCAATTTCTGGTTGCGTTTGATTCGTGATTTACTTCCTACTATTGTTTTTAGTGTATATTTTATTTGGAAGATTGATAAAAAAATTACTTACATATTGTTTGTAGGCTATATACTTATTTTTATAATAACCAATATTCTACTAAAGTTTCTATACAAAATAAAAGAAAAGATTTTGAACAGTGAGGAGCTATTCAATCATTTTCTGGTCAGGGGCTTTATGGAAATGCTGGTGTTCCGTATGAGCAAACAGTTTTCGAGTGAAATAAAGAAAACCCGTAGTGCAAAAGAGGATATTGTATCATCAAAAGTAAAAATGAATATGATTCATGAAGCTTTTTTTACAATATTTGCGCTACTTGTGGCAATGTTAGATATTGGTATTTTATTTTACGCATGGAAAACAAAAAATCTTACAGTGGGATCTATAGTTGCACTCATTGCGCTGATTGAAAATGCTTACACGCCGATAGCTATTTTTAATGTACTTTATGTTCAATATAAATTGGATAAGGCGTCCTATAAGAGATTTGAAGAATTTTTAGATTTAAAAGAGGATAATCAATTAAGAAATGGTAACGCAATTCATACGGACATTGGTGAAATATCGATAAAAAACTTATCGTTTCAATTTGAAGAACGGAAAATTATTGATGATTTGAGCCTGTTCATAAAACGGGGACAAAAAATAGCTTTTGTAGGTGAAAGTGGCTCTGGGAAATCCACGGTGATTAAGATATTACTGGGATTACTAAAATACAATCAGGGAGAAATCTACTTAGGTGATATGGAGTTAAGTGGAATTTGCCTTAATAATTTGTATGACAGAGTCAGCTACATATCGCAGGATGTTCCTGTTTTTGATGGAACAATAAAGGAAAATCTGGTATTTGAGAAGAATGTGTCAGAAGAACAAATGCTGGACGCATTGAAGGAAGTGCAATTATCTCATTTGGTTGAGAATCTTGCGGAAGGTTTAGATACTGAAATTGGAGAGAAAGGTACTTGCTTATCAGGAGGAGAAAAACAAAGACTTGCATTCGCACGCTTGTGGTTTGAAAACCCTGAACTTGTCGTTTTGGATGAAGCAACATCTGCAATGGATAATTTAACTGAAGAAAATGTAATGAAATCGGTTATGCTAAAAATGAAAGATAAAACGGTCATTGCGATTGCGCATAGATTGAATTCCATTGCCGGTTTTGACAGAATTATTCTCTTTAGAGAAGGGAAGATTGTTGGACAAGGGACTTTTGAAGAACTATTACATACGGATTCTTATTTTAAGGAATTGTATAATGCGAATGTGCAATAATTGAACTTTTTACAGAACAAATAATATCCCCGGAGACATGGTTAACCACCCAAAATCTCCGGGGATGTTTCGTTTGAAAATAACGTTAATTATGCAGAAAGTGACTGTATAAACTGTGCGATTTCTTCTTTGCGCATCACGCTCATCGTACTGTTGTGGAAATGCGTATCATACGTCACTTCTTTTTTCACTGCAAAAGAATCCGGTAAGGTGTAGTTCTTGGCTGTTTCTTCATCCGGGAATTCCACTTCGCCCATAACAAGCCCATCAAACAATCCTTCGAAGATATCAAGCTCTAAGGTAAGCCCCTGATTAAGCGGAATCTTATAGCGCGTTTTCGCAATCACATTGCCGTCTGCCTTGGCGCAGAGTGTCCGGTAAGCAGCTTCATCAATCGGAAGTTCAAATTCCTGTCTGGCTAACATACCACTGCTTTTGACAGTCAGGACATATTGGTAATCAGAGACTGCAGATGCTGCGTCGTATAAGGTTCTCTTGCGTACCCGGATCACCGGATTGGTCGTCACATATGCCTGCTCGATGCCGTAATGTGGATATGTGTCTAGCTGATCTGGCAGTTTATGAAATAAAAATTTGCGTTCGATTTCCATATTTTGTTCCTCCGTGTCTGGAATATCTTGAAGATTTCCACAAACTATTATATACTACATGTAATTATGGGATGGAATTGTAACATTTGTTAGATACAAATTCGTAAAACCATAACCGGTCAATAATTCCTTGTAAATTATAATGTATTTTATAATAGAAGGAAAGTGGAATTTTAGAATATGAATATACATGTTTGCGGGTCGGAAATCAACCGGTTTCATGATGCGCAGGGCAAGGAGGATGCATATGAGTAAAGTAAATGTATATCTTGCAGATGGTTTTGAAGAGGTCGAAGGGCTGACCGTCGTAGATCTGCTGCGGCGCGCAGGCATCGAGACAGATATGGTATCCATTATGGGACGGAAAGAAATTACCGGTGCACGGAAGATTCCCGTGCTGGCAGATAAGCTCTTTGAAGAGCAGGACGATCCAGATGTGATCGTGCTTCCGGGCGGTATGCCGGGAACCCTGCACTTAAAGGCGCATGAAGGTCTGGCAGATCTGATCCGGAAAGCAGACAAGGAAGGAAAATTGCTTGCAGCAATCTGTGCAGCACCAACCATCTATGGAGAGATGGGACTTCTCGAAGGAAAGAATGCAACCTGCTATCCGGGCATGGAGGACAAGCTGCTTGGTGCAAACTGGCAGGAGCAGCCGGTCGTTGTCGACGGAAACTTCGTGACAAGCCGGGGCGTTGGGACAGCGATTGCATTTGCACTCACATTGGTTACAATCCTGAAGGATGAAGAAACAGCGAAGTCTTTGGCGAATAGTATAGTTTATAAATGGTAATTCCAATCGGGAGGACGTTATGTACAGATTAACGATAAAGGATATATTGGAAGCAACAGGCGGCGTATTGCTGTGTGGCGATGAAAATACAGAGATCAAAGATGTCTGCATCAATTCCAAGGAGATCAAGCCGGGCGATTTGTTTGTCCCGATCATCGGGGAGCGGGTCGATGCACATCGTTTTATCGAGAGCGCACTTCACACAGGTGCGGCAACCCTGACATCACAGCATACCGATATTGTTGTATCGGAGAAGCCGTTTGTCTACGTGAGTGATACAGAAAAGGCATTGCAGGATATCGGCGCTTATGTGCGCAGGAAGTTTAAGAAGCCGGTTATCGGTGTGACCGGAAGTGTTGGAAAGACGACAACGAGACAGATGATTGCAACCGTACTTTCGGGATGCTTAAATGTCTATCAGACCGAGGGCAATCTGAATTCCCAGATCGGTGTGCCGCTGACCCTTCGACGGATTGACGAGAACGCAGAGGCAGCCGTGCTTGAAATGGGTATCAGCGAACCGGGACAGATGGAGATTCTGTCTGACATGGTGAAGCCGGATATCTGTGTCGTGACGATGATCGGTGTTGCGCATATCGAATTTATGAAGACGCGTGAGAATATCCGCAAAGAGAAGTTGTCGATTATCAATCATATGAGCCCGGATGGTGTGCTGTTCCTAAATGGCGATGATGCACTGCTTGCAGAAGTGAAAGGTGATACCGGCGTCCGTACATTTACATACGGCACTGGTGCGGACTGCGATTACCGGGCAGAGAATCTTCATATGGAAGATTACCAGTATGTATATGATTTCGTGCATGGAGACACGCGTGTGCATGTGCGGCTCAACGCACTTGGCAAGCACAATGTCGGAAATTCACTGGTCGGTCTTGCAATCGCGGATTATATGGGATTGGATCTGGAGAAGGCAGCAGCCGGACTTTCCGAGTTCAAGGGGCTTCGTCAGAAGCTGATCCGTGTTCCGGGTAAATATACGATTATCGATGATACTTATAATGCAAGTCCGGATTCCATGAAGGCAAGTCTGGATGTGCTGGAGGACCTGGAAACAACCGGTAAGAAAATCGCGGTGCTTGGCGATATGTTCGAGCTTGGTGAAAATGCAGAGCAGTATCATTATGAAGTCGGAAAATACGTGGCGACGAAGAAAATCGATGAGCTGGTCGTAGTCGGGGATCTGGCACAGCATATCATGCAGGGCGTACAGGACAGTAATTCTGATATCAACTGTTACAGCTTCAAGGACAACGGCGAGGTTGCTTTGTATCTGCTTTCTGTGATGCAGCCGGAAGATATCGTGCTGATCAAAGGCTCGAATGGTATGCATCTGGATGAAGTTGTAAATAATATGCTTGGATAATAAGATACATGAATTGTGACAGTGGCATGGCGATGAAATAATTTGTGTATCCGATGAGGTTCTATGGATGCATAGGACCTCATTTTTAATGTGGTAAGCAATGGAAATGCTTGTACATATGTTGATGTGTGAAATCATGGGACTATATATAGATAAGAGCGTGCGTATTGTGCGGCTACACTTGCACGAGCCAGTGGAATGTGAAAACACATATGAAATAATCCGGCGGCATGATAGGATGTAATTGTGAAAAATCTGTAAATTATGAAAATACAGGTTGACAGTCAGAATATGGTGTGCTATATTAACAATAACAAAAATGATAATCATTACTGATTTAGAAAATGTGGATCAATCAGTTCTTGCAAGTATCATTTTGTATAATTGCAGATATTATAGCAAAGTATATCATGTGTATAAACATGTGGAAGAATGAAAGGAGATTTATTATGAAATTTGTATGTACAGTATGTGGATATGTTTATGAAGGTGACGCAGCTCCGGCAGAGTGCCCAATCTGCCATGCTGGCGCAGATAAGTTCAAGAAAGTAGAAGACGGAGCGATGACACTGGCTGCAGAGCATGAGTTTGGCGTATATGCTTCTACTGTTAAGAACAACCCGGAAATCAGCGACGAGGATAAGAAGTTTATCTTCGATCAGCTTAAAGCAAACTTCAATGGTGAGTGCTCAGAGGTTGGTATGTACCTTTGCATGGCAAGAATCGCACATCGTGAAGGCTATCCTGAGATTGGTCTCTACTGGGAGAAGGCAGCTTACGAAGAAGCAGAGCATGCAGCAAAGTTTGCTGAGATGTTAGGTGAGGACTTAGAGCCAAACATGACAAGTTCTACAAAGAAGAACCTTGCTTGGAGAGTTGACTGCGAATATGGCGCAACAGCAGGAAAGGTTGATCTTGCAAAATGTGCAAAGAAGAATAATCTGGATGCAATCCATGACACAGTTCATGAGATGGCAAGAGACGAGGCAAGACATGGCAAAGCATTAGAAGGATTACTTAAGAGGTACTTTGGTTAAGCTACAAGCCATGCAAAACAGTAAAAATAACGCTCCGCAAGTATACTTGCAGGGGCGTTTATTTTTGCTGTTTTATACGGCGCCAGCCGTCCATGAAGCGCCCCGAAGGGGTGCGAATGGGGCATGGCTTGTAAGTAGCCATATATGCCATACTTAACCATATTGGGGGGAATTTTGCTGTTTTGAAAAACCTACCCAATTTCAATCAGAAAAATAAACTGCAATTGGGTGAAAAATGAAAAATAAGAAAAATCTCCCCAAGCATTTAGGCAAATATATGAAAAATGATTGGGTAAAATTTTCAAATAAGAGATTTTTCCCCAACGGCAACCGGAAACGACAAAACTGCTTGGGAAAAAAATAATGGATTTGAAAAAATCCCCCAATAGCATAACGAAAAACTGCGTGACGACAATCATCATGTATGTGATTGAAGAGAAAATAACAGAAGTATTAGAGAGAAATATCGGAAGTTGACGGAGTTGGAGAAAATCATCGGATTGTCAAATGGGAAAAAATGCGATAGAATATAGGACAATTTATGGAACCGAACGAAATCGGATGCAGATGGAGGAGACAGACGAAACAATGCGATTCCTTCAGAAACAATATAATAAAAAATGGATGCTTCCGTTGCTGACTTTTGTAGTCGGATGTTTGATTTTGACAGCATTTATACATCATTCTTATGATACAAACCGAAAACAGGTGCGGATGATTACGGAGCTGAATGCAAGCACCTATGCGGAACGACTGCGCGACGATATGAACCGCGGAGTTGCTATTGCCGATGCACTGAAAGCGATCATAATCAGCGGGGATGGGACAATTGACAATTTTGAAAAGGTATCTGAGAATCTGATGTCAGATTTTGTTCAAAGCATACAGATTGCACCGGATGGGGTTGTCACAGAGATTTACCCGGCGGAAGGAAATGAGGCAGGAAAGATAGACCTGCTTCATGATGAAAACCGTGGGGAAATCTGCCGCTATGGAAGAGATAACAAATGTGTAACGATGCAGGGACCGTTTGATTTAAAGCAGGGAGGCCTTGGAATTGCAGTTCGCTATCCTGTCTATCTTGAGGCGGCGGATGGGAATCCTGTATTCTGGGGATTTACCATAGTGATTATCCGGGTTCCGGAAATTTTTGAAGAGTCGGTGCAGGCTCTTACGGAGTTTGGGTATGATTACTGCCTGACCAAGACGGTTTCTCCGCTTTCGGAAGAACGTGAGAGATTATCCTTCTCGAAAGAAGATTTGACAAATCCGGTTACATATACGTTTGAATTCGGCGGCTGTACATTTAATCTGGCAGTCACGCCAAAAGATGGATGGAAGCAAGGGAGGAAGATACTTCCGAATCTGGTTCTTGGATTCTTCATTGTATTATTTTTGACGGGATTGATGATTGTCATTCTTGTAATCGAATTCCATCGGGAGGTATTAAAGAAGATAGCAATCACGGATCCACTAACCGGACTTTTGAATCGGGATGGGTTTGATGAACAAATCAAAAGTGCAATACAGGATACCCCGGATGCGCATTGCGTGGGAATTCAGACAGACATTGATGACTTCAAATTTATCAATGATATGTATGGACATGAAGCGGGTGATACCGCGCTTCGGATACTTGCGCAGAGTATGCGGAATGCTTTTGAAAAGGATGCGATTCTATGCAGAAATGGTGGCGATGAATTCTCGGCGGTTCTGATAGGAATGACGGAGGCAGAAGCGAAGGAAAAAATCGAGAAATTCACTATGCAGCCTAGATATATCACACAGAATGGAGAGAAACGTCCATTTTATATTTCGCTTGGGTATGCAGAATATCCGAAGGATTGTGATGATGTATCGGAATTGATCGGCTGTGCGGATATGGCGCTTTATGCGGTGAAGTTACACGGAAAGCATAGCTGCTGTGCGTATGAGGGTAACTACAAAGTGCAGAATAGAAGCCAGTTGGGATTTGCACTTCAGGATGTGTCAAGAAATCTGCCGGGGGCATTTCTGATATACATTGCGGATAAAACGAATGACCGCATCTTATTTGCGAATCAGGAGTTGATAGAATTTGCGGGATGTAAGGATTTCGATGAGTTTCTTGCATATACGGATCAGCGATTTCGGAATCTGATTCATCCGGAGGAGCAGGATGCGGTTGAGACGAGCATCTGGAAGCAGATTGATTCGGAAAAAAGTGGAAACAATGATTATGTCAAATTCCGTTTTGCGAAAAAAGACGGAACGTATCGGCCGGTATTCGATCATGGAAGAATCGTGAAGAGCCGGTATTATGGAAATGTATTTTATGTGTTGATTATGGATTGTGCTCTGATTGATTCATATTATGACAAAATGTGATCGGCAGTGCCCATACATATCAATAAGCAAAATAGAAAAGAGGCAACAACATGGGTAAAAAAGAAGAGAAAACAAATGTGATGCGTCTGCTCGATCAGGCGAAAATCGAATACAAGCATTACTGCTATGCAGGCACGGATGCGGTCGGCGGCATGGAGGTTGTCGAGGTACTGCACCAGGATCCGGATCAGGCATTTAAGACACTGGTCACAGTCGGCAAATCCGGCGAGCATTATGTGTTTGTGATTCCGGTCAATCAGGAGCTTGATTTGAAGAAAGCGGCAGAGGCTGCCGGCGAGAAATCCATCGCGATGATTAAGTCCAAGGAATTGCTGCCGTTAACCGGCTATATTCATGGCGGATGTTCACCACTTGGAATGAAGAAGCAGTTCCGTACATTCTTCCATCAGACCGCCAATGATTTTGAGACGATTATGTTCTCGGCAGGAAAGATCGGCTATCAGGTGGAGGTGAGTCCGGAAGCACTCCGGAAGATCCTGAAATATGAGACCTGTGATCTCGTAAAGGAATAAAAAAATCGTATAAATCCCTTTACATTTGCCGATAATTAGCTTATAATCGAGACAATTATAGGGAAAAAGCGTTGAAGGAGACTGCCGACAACAGGACATGACAGGGAATATGGTCACCGACTGAGAGCCATAACATGACACCATGTCTGGTGGAACACTACCGGAGCTGATAAGCTGAAGCCTACGTGGAGCTACATCCTAAGAGGTCTAGGTTTATCCGGAGCATTCACGTTACGAATGAAGAGAGGAATCCGTCTTATATATATTTATTACAGATGGTTTCAATGCGGGTGGTACCGCGGATGTAACACATGTACATTCGTCCCGAGGTCAAAGCACATTTGACTTCGGGATTTTTTAATGCAGAAAAGGAGATAGGAAAATGCAGGCAAACATTTACAGAGACATGACAATGGCGCAAGTATCAGAAGACCTTGTCGGAAAAGAAATCAGACTGGCAGGATGGGTAGAGAACATCCGTGACCACGGTGGCGTATCCTTTGTGGATTTACGGGACATGTATGGCGTAATGCAGGTTGTTATGCGCGATACAACGTTGCTCGATGGAATTACTAAGGAGCAGTGTATCTCCGTAGCGGGACTGGTACAGCATCGTGACGAGGAGACATACAATCCGAAGATTCCAACCGGAACAATCGAGCTGGAAGCACATGAGGTAGATATCTTAGGAAAGGTGTACAAGCAGCTTCCGTTCGAGGTGACAACCTCCAAGGAAGTCCGTGAGGATGTCCGTCTGAAATATCGGTACTTAGACCTTCGTAACCGCAAGGTAAAGGAGAACATGATCTTCCGTTCCAACGTCATCTCATTCCTGCGTCAGAAGATGACAGAGATGGGATTCATGGAGATTCAGACACCAATCCTTTGTGCATCTTCTCCGGAGGGCGCACGTGATTATATCGTACCATCCAGAAGATACAAGGGTAAGTTCTATGCACTCCCACAGGCACCACAGCAGTACAAGCAGCTTTTGATGGTGTCCGGATTTGATAAATATTTCCAGATTGCACCTTGCTTCCGTGATGAGGATGCAAGAGCCGACCGTTCCCCAGGTGAGTTCTATCAGCTCGACTTCGAGATGAGCTTTGCAACACAGGAAGACGTATTCAAGGTTGGCGAGGAAGTGCTTACCGCAGCATTTAAGAAATTCGCTCCGAAGGGATACACCGTTACAGAAGCACCATACCCAATCATCAGCTACAAGGAAGCAATGCTGAAATATGGTACAGATAAGCCGGATCTTCGCAATCCACTTGAGATCATCGATGTGACAGAGTTCTTCCAGAGATGTACATTTGCACCATTCCACGGCAAGACCGTTCGTGCGATTGCAGTACAGAAGAAGCTTTCCAAGGGACAGCATGAGAAGATGCTGAAGTTCGCGCAGTCTATCGGTATGGGCGGACTCGGATATCTCGAAGTATTGGAAGATGGTTCTTACAAGGGACCAATCGACAAGTTTATTCCGGATGATATGAAGCAGGAGCTCAAAGATCTCGCAGGCTTGAAGGAACTTGATACGATTTTCTTCATCGCCGATACAGAGAAGCAGGCAGCTCTCTTTGCAGGACAGATTCGTACCGAGCTTGGTAACCGTCTTGATCTGCTTGAGAAGAATGCATATCGTTTCTGCTACATTAACGACTTCCCGATGTTTGAGTACAATGTGGAAGAGAAGAAGATTGGATTTACACACAACCCATTCTCTATGCCACAGGGCGGCTTAGAGGCATTAAATGAGAAAGATCCACTGGAGATTCTTGCATATCAGTACGATATCGTATGTAATGGCGTGGAGCTTTCATCCGGTGCCGTTCGTAATCATGACATGCAGATTATGGAGAAGGCATTTGAGATTGCAGGCTATGATAAGAGTGTTCTGGAGGAGAAGTTTGGAGCACTTTACAATGCATTCCAGTTTGGAGCACCACCACATGCAGGTATGGCTCCGGGTGTCGACCGTATGATCATGCTGCTTCGTAACGAGGAGAATATCCGCGAGGTTATCCCATTCCCTATGAGCGGAACCGCACAGGATCTCATGTGTGGCGCACCAAACGAAGTCACAGAGCAGCAGCTTCGTGAAGTTCATATCAAAGTACGCCAGTAGTATTTTTCAGCAAAGAGAAGGCAATTGTGATTTCATATGAATTGCTTGCGTTAACATGAATGATATGTTTGCGGAAATAATCAATAGAAGAGTAGTATATTGAGATGTTCGGATTTATTATTCTTAAGCAGACCGTTGAAGCACGTTGGTACTTAATAAGTGACAATTTATTGGCACGAATTTAGTACCACTACGTGCTGAACCGAACGAGAGCGCGTCTGCGTAGAAAATAAATCCGAACATCTCAGAAACAATAATAGGTTTATTGATTATTTTCGCAAACTATAATATGTAGATTCGCAAGCATTATAGGAGGAAAAATATGACGATTACAGATGAAACAATTGATTATGTAGGTATTCTGGCGAAGCTCGAGCTTTCCGATGAGGAAAAGGAGCAGGCGAAGCAGGATATGTCGAATATGCTGGAATACGTCAGCAAATTAAATGAGCTCGATACCGATTCCGTGGAACCGATGAGCCATGCGTTTCCGGTCAGCAACGTATTCCGTGAGGATGTTGTGACAAATGGGGATGACAGAGACAATCTTCTGGCAAATGCACCAGAGCAAAAAGATGGCTGTTATAAAGTGCCGAAGACATTTGACTAAGGAGGGCGGTATAGATGAGAAAAGATTTAATGAAATTAACCGCCGTTGAACTCGGCAAGAAAATTAAAGACAAAGAAGTGACCGTCGTAGAGGCAACGAAGGCGTGTCTGGAGCGAATCAAAGCACTCGACGAGACATACAACTGTTTCGTCACTGTGGATGAGGCAGGCGCACTGGCACAGGCGGAAGCAATTCAGGCAAAGATTGACAGTGGAGAGCTTACCGGACCGCTGGCTGGTGTTCCGGTTGCCATCAAGGATAACATGTGTATCAATGGTATGCTTACAAGCTGTTCTTCCAAGATTCTGAGTAATTTCGTTCCGACGTATACAGCAACTGCCGTTGAAAAACTGCAGGAGGCAGGTGCGGTTATCATCGGAAAGACAAACATGGATGAGTTCGCTATGGGAAGTACAACCGAGACTTCTTACTATGGTGTGACAAGAAATCCGTGGGATACAGACAAGGTACCGGGCGGTTCTTCTGGTGGTTCTGCGGCAGCCGTTGCTGCAGAGGAAATTCCATATGCACTTGGTTCCGATACAGGTGGAAGTATCCGTCAGCCGGCCGCATTTTGCGGTGTGACAGGTATCAAGCCGACATACGGAAGAGTGTCCCGTTATGGTTTGATCGCGTATGGTTCCTCGCTTGATCAGATTGGACCACTTGCCAAGGATGTCACAGACTGTGCCACGATCCTTGAAGCAATCTGTAAGCATGATGACAAGGATTCTACTTCCTATGCACAGGCAGAGGATGATTTCACATCTGCATTAGTGGACGATGTAAAGGGAATGAAGATTGGTATTCCAAGAGATTATTTCGCAGAGGGTATCGATGAGGATGTTAAGACAGCTGTGCTTGCAGCCGCAAAGAAGCTCGAAGACAAGGGTGCAATCGTGGAAGAGTTTGACCTTGGTATGGTAGAATATGCAATTCCTGCTTACTATATCATTGCATCCGCGGAGGCATCTTCGAACTTAGAGCGTTTCGATGGTGTCAAATATGGTTACCGTACCGCAGAGTACCGTGACCTTCACAATATGTATAAGAAGACCCGTTCCGAGGGCTTTGGTGCAGAGGTAAAGCGTCGTATCATGCTTGGTTCCTTCGTCCTTAGCTCCGGTTATTACGATGCATATTATGTAAAGGCACTGAAGACAAAGGCGCTGATCAAGAAAGCCTTTGACGATGCATTTGCAAAATACGATGTGATCTTAGGACCGGTTGCACCAACGACGGCATTGAAGATGGGCGAATCTTTAAGTGATCCGATCAAGATGTATCTGGGAGATATTTATACAGTATCTGTAAATCTTGCCGGTCTGCCGGGTATTTCCCTTCCATGCGGACAGGATAAGGATGGTATGCCGGTTGGCATGCAGCTGCTCGGACAGACATTTGACGAGAAATCAATCATCCGCGCAGCGTATGCATTTGAATGTACAAAGACTTATAAGCGTCCGGATGCTCTAGGCACCGTGGAAGCAGAAAGGGGGTTTGCATAATGAGTAAAACATATGAGACAGTCATCGGCCTGGAGGTTCACGTAGAGCTTGCCACGAAGACGAAGATTTTCTGTGGATGTTCGACTGCATTTGGTGGTGCACCGAATACACATACCTGTCCGGTTTGTACCGGTATGCCGGGATCCCTTCCAGTGCTCAATAAGGCGGTAGTTGAGAAAGCAGTTGCGGTTGGTCTTGCAACGAACTGTACAATCACACAGAACTGTAAGTTTGACCGTAAGAATTATTTCTATCCGGATAACCCGCAGAACTACCAGATTTCGCAGCTTTATTATCCGATCTGCCGGAATGGTAAGGTAGAGATCGAGGTTGACGGGAATAAGAAATATGTCCGTATTCATGAGATTCATATGGAGGAGGATGCAGGTAAGCTGGTACATGATCCGTATACAGACAGCTCGCTGGTTGATTACAATCGTTCGGGCGTGCCTCTGATTGAGATTGTATCCGAGCCGGATATGCGTTCCGCAGAGGAAGTCATTGCTTATCTTGAGAAATTAAGACTGATCATCCAGTACCTTGGTGCTTCGGATTGCAAGCTGAACGAAGGGTCCATGCGTGCCGATGTCAACCTGTCTGTCCGTGAAGTCGGTGCAGAGAAGTTCGGTACAAGAACCGAGATGAAGAACCTGAATTCCTTCAAGGCGATTGCGAGAGCCATCGAGAACGAGAAGGAGCGTCAGATCGATCTGATTGAATCCGGTGAGAAGGTCATTCAGGAGACAAGAAGATGGGATGATACAAAGGAATATTCCTATGCAATGCGTTCGAAAGAGGATGCACAGGATTACCGTTACTTCCCGGATCCGGATCTGGTTCCGGTTATGATCAGCGATGAATGGATGGAAGAGATTCGCAGCCGCCAGCCGGAGCTGCGTGACGAGAAGCGCATCCGTTACAAGGAAGAGTATGATATTCCGGATTATGATATTGACATTCTGACGAACTCCAAGAAGCTTGCAGATATCTTCGAGGAGGCGATTGCGCTTGGAGCAGCACCAAAGAAGGTATCGAACTGGCTGATGGTTGAGACAATGCGTCTGATGAAGGAAGCATCCATCGATGCCGATGACTTAAAATTCTCAGCAAAGAACCTTGCAGCTATCATCAAGATGGTCGATGACAAAGTCATCAATGGTACGGTTGCAAAGGAAGTGTTCGAGAAGGTATTTGCAGAGGATATCGATCCGGAAGCTTATGTCGAGGAACACGGCCTGAAGACTGTCAATGATGAGGGCGCGCTTCGTACTGTCATCTTAGATGTCATCGAGAAGAATCCGAAGTCTGTCGCAGATTTCAAGGGCGGTAAGGAGAAAGCAATCGGTGCACTTGTTGGACAGACGATGAAGGCAATGCAGGGTAAGGCAGATCCATCCGAGGTTAACCGTATTCTGCGCGAAGAATTAAGTAAATAATTTTGGCTTGCCGGTTTGTTGTACGGACGAACTCCAGGCTGTAAAGAAGTCCACCTCAAAAAATTCACGTTACAATTTTTGTGAGGTGGACTTTTTGCATCCCGGAGTTCTGGTAAAGGAAAAACGGAAAGCAAAAAAATTTATGAAAATATTCTTCGCTTAAAACGGTTCGCCTTGTGTAATACAAGAAATTATAATAAAATTAAAGCATAAAGGTAAGCACTACGGAGAAGTAATATCTATATTTGAATAGATATTATTAATTTATTCAGTATGTAAGGAACACGGCGGGATGAAAAATCAAATTCATAAAAATTGTAACGTGAATTTTTTGAATTTGATTTTTCACCCGTCAGTGTTCCGTGGTTTGAAGGAAAAACACTATGAAAAAAGAAGGATATTACTCGACCGGCGAGTTTATGAAACAAGCAAATATTACGAAGAAAACCGTCCGTTATTACGACGAGAAGAACATCCTGAAGCCATCCTTTGTCAGCGATTCCGGCGCGCGTTACTACACGGAGAAGGATCTCGCGAAGCTCCAGCAGATCCTCCTGTTAAAGTATCTTGGATTCTCGCTGGGAGATATCAAGGAGATGCAGGTGGACGATGCAGATAAGCATTTTATCGTCAACTCCCTGAACATCCAGCAGAAGCTGGTGGAAGACCGCATTGAACAGTTACAATTGGTCGCAAGCACGATTCGGGAGGCAACCGATGATCTGCAGGCAGACCGGGAAGTAGACTGGACGAAGTTGTTCGAGTTGATTCAGGTGGCAGACCTGGAGAGCATCCTGAAGAAGCAGTACAAGGATGCTTCGAATATCATGGCGCGGATCAACCTGCACAAGCAGTATTCGGTCAATAAACAGGGCTGGTTCCCGTGGATCTATGAGCAGATGCAGGTAAAGCCGGGGCAGAAGATTCTGGAGCTTGGCTGCGGTGCCGGAGACCTCTGGGTGGAAAATGCAGAGAAGTTTCCAGAGGATATTTCAATTACAGTTACGGACATTTCCGATGGTATGCTGCGTGATGCAAGACGCGAAATCGGCAGGGAGGATGCAGTGTTCTCGTATGCGATCTGCGGCTGCGAGTCGATTCCATTTGCGGATGCGACCTTCGATCTTGTCGTGGCGAACCATGTGCTCTTTTACTGCGATGACATCGGGCAGGCGTGCCGGGAGATCCAACGCGTGTTGAAACCGGGAGGTGTGCTTGTTGCGGGTACGTATGGCTCGGCGCATATGAAGGAAATCAGCCGGTTAGTCATGGAGTTTGATGACCGAATTGTGCTTGCGGCGGAGAATCTGTATGACCGGTTTGGCAAGGAGAATGGAACAGATATTCTTCAAAGTACATTTGAGCAGGTGGAGTGGCGGCAGTATGAAGATGCGATTGAGATTGACGATGCCGAACCGCTGATCTCATATGTTTTGTCGTGTCACGGAAATCAGAATCAGTATATTGCGCATAAATACAAGGAATTCCGGACATTTATGAAGAAGAAAATAGTGGGTGGCTTTCACATTACAAAGGATGCAGGAATATTTCTTGTAAAAAAATGAAAAAAACACTTGACTATGCCCTAAGGGCACCCTGTATAATAAATACATAACAAACACATATTCGAATATACCGGATTGTGTTTCGACTCAAAAGCGCGAGACAAAATCAAGAAAATAAAGGAATGATTTAAGGAGGTAGAAAAGTGAGAACGTATTTAGTAACTGGTGGTGCCGGATTTATCGGTTCCAATTATATTCACTACATGTTTAAGAAGTATGATAACGAGATTCGCATTATCAACGTCGATGTGCTGACATATGCAGGCAATCTTGAGAATCTGAAGGATATCGAAGACCGCGAGAATTACACATTTGTAAAGGCAGATATCTGCGATAAGGAAGCAATCTCGAAGATTTTTGCAGAGAATGATATCGACCGCGTGGTACATTTCGCAGCGGAGTCACATGTAGACAGAAGTATCAAGCATCCAGAAGTATTTGTACAGACAAATGTACTTGGTACAGCCGTTATGTTGAACTGTGCAAAGGCTGCATGGGAGCTGCCGGATGGCACATTCAAGGAAGGAAAGAAGTTCCTGCATGTATCGACAGATGAGGTGTATGGTTCTCTTCCGGACGATAAGAATGCATTTTTCTATGAGACATCACCATATGAACCACACAGCCCATATTCTGCAAGTAAGGCAAGCTCGGATATGCTTGTAAAGGCATATATGGACACTTATAAGTTCCCTGCAAATATCACGAACTGCAGTAACAATTATGGACCTTACCAGTTCCCGGAGAAGCTGATTCCTCTGATTATCAACAATGCATTGCAGGGTAAGAAGCTTCCGGTCTACGGCGATGGCAAGAATGTCCGTGACTGGTTGTTTGTTGAGGATCATGCCAAGGCAATCGATATGGTTCAGGAGCAGGGACGTCTGTTTGAAACATACAATGTCGGTGGACATAATGAGAAGCAGAATATTGAAATCATCAATATTATCATTGATACGCTGCAGGAGATGCTTCCAGCAGATGATCCAAGACGTGCACTTGTATCGAAGGATCTGATCACTTATGTAGAAGATCGTAAGGGACATGACCGAAGATATGCAATCGCACCGGACAAGATCAAGGCGGAAATCGGCTGGTATCCGGAGACCGATTTTGCAACTGGTATCAAGAAGACAATCGCATGGTTCTTCGAGCATGAGGACTGGATGAAGAACGTGACAAGTGGTGATTATCAGAAGTACTATGACGACATGTACGCAAATAAATAAGACGTGCGAAATCATCTATAATGCCGATGCGAGCTTGCTCGCAAATCGGCAATTATAGATGATTTCATACGGCGCATAATGCGACCGACTCGGAGCGAAGCGGAGAGGAGGTACGGATTATGTGCGCACGTCGTATAATTGAGTGTGTATAGAAATGCGACCGACTCGGAGCGGAAGGGGGCGGAAATTATGAAAAGACAAGCATGGAAGCGAATGCAGGCGTGGCTTCTTGTCGTTGCAATGCTCGTTTCTGTTGTAACAGGAATTGGCACTACGAAAACTGCGAAGGCAGCAACCAAGATGGGTGTTACCTATACCGTGCATGTACAGACCTATGGTGACCAGCAGGGATGGGTTCATGATGGTACGATGGCAGGAACGAAAGGACAGGCAAAACGATTAGAGGGCATCGAGATTAAACTGGTTCCGAAGAGTCAGATTGTAGATATGGGTGTGCAGTATCGTGTGCATTGCCAGACACATGGCTGGATGAGCTGGCTTACGGATGGGAAGACGAGCGGCACGACCGGCGAAGGAAAACGTCTGGAAGCAATCGAAGTAAAATTGACCGGAAACCGGTATTATGGCGGCATCTCATATCGGACACATGTGCAGACGTATGGCTGGGAGACAAAGATGGTCAGTAATGGTGCCATGTCTGGAACGAGTGGGCAGGCGAAACGTTTAGAGGCAATCGAACTGGAATTATATGGAGAGGTTGCATATTATTATGATGTATACTATCGGGTTCACGCACAGAGCTATGGCTGGCTTGGATGGGCGAAGAATGGTGAGACTGCCGGAACAAGCGGCATGGCAAAACGTTTAGAGGCAATCCAGATTAAGCTTGTGCCAAAGAACAGTGATACCAGTCAGTTTGAGGATGGAAAGAAAGCCTATATCAAAGGGACGCCAACTGCGAACTACTCAACACAGGCACAGGAAGTTCTGGCACAGTGTAATGCACAGCGGCAGGCAAATGGTATTGCGGCACTTTCCTTAGATCCAGAGCTTACAAAAGCAGCCAATATCCGGGCGCAGGAGATTGCAACCTTGTTTTCCCATACACGTCCAGATGGAAGAAAATGTTTTACCGTGTTAGATCAGATCGGGTATTCCTATTGGTCGGCGGGAGAGAATATTGCGGCGGGATACGGAAATTCTTCTGCTGTAATGAATGGTTGGATGAATTCGCCGGGACATCGGAGCAACATCCTCAATGCCGGTTTTAAGAGACTGGGTGTTGGTTATGTGTATATTCCGAATTCAGAATATGGATATTACTGGGTACAGATTTTCTCGAATTAGAATTTAGAATCAGAATTAAAAAGAGAGTCCAAATCGTTGAGATATGGACTCTTTTTTTTCGTTGTATTAAAGTGTATAGCCGTTTTTCTCCAGCAATGCGCGGGCAGTATCGACGGAATCAACTCCTGTGCTGTTCTTGACTGGCGCAAATTCATGCTCGCGGTCGACCTCGAAGATCAGACAGTCGTCCATCTCGTGGATCAGATCGAGAGCCAATGTCTCAAATTTAAATGCATTTGGCTCTGCCGGGGTAACCGGATTACCGGATTCGTCCACGTAAGGAACCTTTTTCTTTACTATATGCAACGGCATGGATTTATCCAAAGTTTCCTTCAATTTCTGGATTGGGAACAGATAGTTCAGGATAGCTCCAAATCCGTAGGCAAGGCTGCCATCTGGCAGACGCTTGTTCAACATATCATCAGTCATTTCGTAATACTCGATAATATGTGGCTTGCCATCTTCCTTGCACATGACACCAACTTTTTCTTCCGGACACGCTTTGCGGACAACCTTTGCTCCACTCATCTTTCCACTGTCGATGGTTGCACCTAAGAATACCGGATCGGCAATCCGCTGCAATACATTGTCCACAGAAAATACATTGATCCATTCCAGATTGGATTCAAAAATTCCTTCCAGAAGTCCAGCTTTGTGCATAGAAGAGAACCAACCGCCGTTTCCGTTTGGAGACAGGGCAAGCTCGTATTTGGATTTCAACAGAATCTTTCCGTTAAAGTCCGTAGCCGGGTTCAATTCCTGTACAAAGAAATGTACATAAGCTGGGTTATAACCAAAATAATCATGTGCTTCAAAGAAAGTCACAGTATCCTGATAGTTAATGTTGCTCGTCATAATATAAAGCGGAATCCATGCATCTGCAGCACGCACGATGTCTAACGTGTGCTCAATCAAAAGCTGGAAGATGTAGAGTTCCTTTGTAATACCAACATTGAAACAGCCCTTTGGTTTGTCGAAACCAAGACGAGTGCCCTGTCCTCCGGCGAGAAGCAAAAGGCAAAGCTTTCCTTCCTTGATTGCCTGCAAGCCGATAGAACGATAACGTTCTGAATCTGCCTGGATCTTATCCAGATGCAGTGCATCGATCTCCTCAATCATGGTATCTTCTTTTTTCTTGTCGTTGTGAAATGCCTGTTCAAATCCCCAGTCAACTGCATCGATCTGTGAAAATAAGATTTGCTTTTCATCATCATTTAACTGGTCGAGAAAGCGTAATAGATGTACCTGTTGCTTCCCCTCCAATAAGTTCTTTCGTTCCTTAAAATTCATATATTCAAATAAATTCCTTCCATAATATAGTAGTCAAAATTTAATTTAGTATAGCATAGGCATACTTTGTTTACAACAGTCAAAATATGAAAGTTTTTTGAAAAATTAGCAAATAAGGAAAAAGAATATTGTAATTTTATGAAGAATCATGTATGATAGGTAAATAGTTTGGTTTAGAAAAAACACAAAGATGGAAGGATAAGAATATGAGCAGGAAAAAGGCAGGCATGAGTGCAAATGCCAAATGGGGAATTGCATTTCTGATTGAAATCGTTGTTATGTTTTTTATGGTTGTCGGATATTTTTTCTTTTATGCAAATCGAAAATTAGACAACATTAACCGCCCGACAAATTGGGATGACAGTAAAGAAAATTTGGATATTAATGAAGATGCGAATGAGGCACAGAAGGGATATCGGACAATTGCATTGTTTGGTATCGACTCTAGAAGCACAACTTCCATGGCGGAAGGAAACCGAAGTGACTCTATCATTATCGCAAGTATTAACAATGATACAAAGGAAGTAAAGCTTGCTTCAGTATATCGTGATTCCCTGCTTCAGGTAGATTATGATGGCGGTATCACGACGAAGATTACACATGCATATGCATATGGTGGTCCAGAGATGGCAGTCCGTGCATTGAATGCAAACCTGGATTTAGAGATTACAGATTTCGTGACGGTTAACTTTACAGCGTTGGCACAGGCGATTGATGATCTGGGTGGAATTACGATCGATGTCCGTGAAGCAGAGCTTGAGATGCTGAATGCATGTATTACAGAGCAGATTGGTATTTCCGGCGAATATTCTGATGGTGTATTTTCAGCAGGTACACAGTTGCTGAATGGTACACAGGCAACTGGCTGGGCACGTATCCGTAGTACAGATCAGGGAGATATCACCCGTACAGAGAGACAGAGAACCGTTATTGCGAAGATGATTCAGAAGGCAAAGAGTTCCGATTTGTCAACCATCAATGATATTATTGATGATGTATTCCCAAACATTTATACAAGCTTGACAAAGAAAGAGCTGATGAGTCTTGCAAAGGATATGTTTGATTATAACCTTGGAGATACAATCGGATTCCCGATGGCATATGCACCAGTCACAACAGATGCAAAGGGCGCCGTACTTGTTCCTGCAGATCTGACAACGAATGTATCCGCATTGCATGAGTTCCTGTTCGGAACACAGGATTACACGCCGACCTCTAAAGTACAAGGCATTAGTTCTTCCCTTCAGAGTGAGACGGGAGTTGGAGCACAGGAGATTGATTTGAATATCTTCAATCCGCCGACCGAATAAAGTTATTATTTTGAAACGTATTATATATAGAAGAAACGCATTTTTTACAGAATACTGTGAGGGATGCGTTTCTTTTTTGTATAAGTGATTATTCAGAAGTGCATGTATTCTGAAATGATAGTGAAAAAACTTTGTGAAAATATGGATTTGCTTGTTATTTTCCACAAAAATACAAAAAATGGTTTACATTTCGAATAAAGTGTTGTATTATAGGCGCATGAGTTGAGAAAACAAAGTGAAAAATGTGTTTTACTTGATTTTCGTCAGCACAAGATTTTTTCGAGAAAGGAAAGACAAGCATGACGCAGATAAGAGATGAAAGAGCGCATATCGCAGAACAGGGCATGTATGATAGCAGCTTTGAACATGATAACTGCGGTATTGGTGCAGTAGTAAACATTAAAGGTATTAAGACACACAAGACAGTCAGCGATGCACTTCGGATTGTGGAGAATCTGGAACATCGTGCCGGTAAGGATGCAGAAGGAAAGACCGGTGACGGTGTTGGTATATTGCTTCAGATCTCACACAAGTTCTTCAAGAAGGCAGCAAAGGAGCTTGGCTTGGAGCTTGGAGAGGAACGTGATTATGGTATTGGCATGTTCTTCTTCCCACAGAATGAGCTTCAGCGTAAGCAGGCAATGAAGATGTTCGAGATCATCGTGGAGAAGGAAGGACTGGAATTCCTCTGCTGGAGAAAAGTTCCGACGAATCCGGGAATCCTTGGACATAAGGCTGTCGCTGTTATGCCATATATTATGCAGGCATTTGTGAAGCGTCCAAAGAACGTGGAGCGTGGACTTGATTTTGACCGGAAGCTGTTCGTAGTACGCCGAGTATTTGAGCAGTCAAATGAGGATACGTATGTTCCATCTCTTTCAAGTCGTACGATCGTATATAAAGGAATGTTTCTGGTAGGCGAGCTTCGCTTGTTCTATCAGGATCTGCAGGATGAGGATTATGAGTCAGCCATTGGTCTGGTACATTCCAGATTCTCAACGAACACAACACCGAGCTGGCTGCGTGCGCATCCATATCGTTTCCTTGTTCACAATGGTGAGATCAATACAATCCGTGGTAACGAAGACCGTATGATTGCCCGCGAGGAGACAATGGATTCCGAGTATTTCAAAGGAGAGTTCCACAAGATTACACCAGTACTTGATCCGGATGGTTCCGATTCTGCAAGACTGGACAATGCGCTGGAGTTCTTCGTTATGAACGGAATGCCGCTTCCACTTGCAGTTATGATCCTGATTCCGGAGCCTTGGGATTCCAATAAATATATGCCGAAGGCAAAGCGTGATTTCTATCAGTATTACGCAACGATGATGGAGCCTTGGGATGGACCAGCATCCATGCTCTTTACCGATGGCGATTACATGGGAGCCGTGCTTGACCGTAACGGACTTCGTCCTTCCCGTTATTATATTACCGATGATGATTATCTGATTCTTTCTTCCGAGGTCGGTGTTTTGGATATTGAGCCGGAACATGTAGTGATGAAGGATCGTTTACGTCCGGGTAAGATGCTTCTCGTCGATACGAAGGCAGGAAAGCTGATCTCGGATGATGAGCTGAAAAATCAGTATGCAAATGCACAGCCATATGGTGAATGGCTCGACAGCAATCTGACATATCTGACCGATATTCCAATTCCAAATGAGCGTGTGCCGGAGCTTTCCAACGAGGAGAGAAGCCGTCTGCAGAAAGCATTTGGTTATACCTACGAGGAGTTTAAGACAGCAATTCTTCCAATGGCACAGAATGGAGCAGAGGCGATCGCAGCAATGGGTGATGATACCCCGCTTGCGGTGCTTTCCAACCAGAAGCTTCCGTTGTTTAACTATTTCCATCAGTTGTTTGCGCAGGTAACGAACCCGCCAATCGATGCGATCCGTGAGGAGATCGTCACATCGACGACGGTTTACCTTGGACGTGATGGTAATATCCTCGAAGAGAAACCGGAGAACTGCCGCGTGCTTCGCATCAACAATCCGATTCTGACGAATACGGATATGTTGAAGATCAAGAATCTGAATACAGAGAACTTGAAGGCAGCCGTTGTGCCAATTACTTATTATAAGAATACATCCTTAGAGAAGGCAATCGACCGTATCTTCGTCGAGGCAGATAAGTTCTTCCGTGATGGAGCCAATATCCTGATCTTATCTGACCGTGGTGTCGATGAAAACCACGTAGCGATTCCGTCTCTGCTTGCAGTATCTGCGATGCAGCAGCATCTGGTTCGGACGAAGAAGCGTACTTCCGTTGCATTGGTTATCGAGAGTGCAGAACCACGTGAGGTACATCATTTTGCAACGTTGCTTGGTTATGGTGCTTGTGCAATCAACCCATATCTGGCAATCGATACGATCAAGGACATGGTTGATACGCATTTCCTGAACAAGGATTTCTATGCGGCAGTCAATGATTACAACAGCGCAGTCCTGCATGGTATCGTAAAGATCGCATCGAAGATGGGTATTTCTACGGTGCAGTCTTATCAGGGGTCACAGATCTTCGAGGCAGTCGGACTGTCCGAGGAATTTGTAAAGAAATATTTCACGAACACGGTAAGCCGTGTCGGTGGTATCGGAATTAAAGATATCCAGCGCCATGTGGAGGAACTGCATAATTCTGCATTTGATCCACTTGGATTGTATACGAACCTGAGTCTGGAGAGTATCGGAAGCCACAAGATGCGAAGCGGGAAAGAGGAGCATCTGTATAATCCGAACACGATTCATCTTCTGCAGCAGGCAACATGGACAGACAACTATGATCTGTTCAAACAGTATTCTGCAGCGATTGATGATGAAGAAAAAGCGTTCCATCTGCGTGGACTGATGGAGTTTAATTATCCGGAAAATGGTGGAATCCCGATTGATCAGGTAGAGCCGGTTGATTCTATCGTAAAGAGATTTAAGACCGGCGCCATGTCTTATGGTTCCATCTCACAGGAAGCACATGAGTGTATGGCGATTGCTATGAACCGTCTCGGCGGCAAGTCCAATTCCGGTGAGGGTGGCGAGAGCTTGGAACGTATGCGTGGAAGCAAGGACGGCGTGAATCGTTGTTCTGCGATTAAACAGGTTGCTTCCGGTCGATTCGGTGTTACATCCGAATATCTGACAAGTGCGAAAGAGATTCAGATTAAGATGGCACAGGGTGCGAAGCCGGGTGAAGGTGGACATCTGCCGGGCGGAAAGGTATATCCTTGGATCGCCAAGACCAGACATTCAACGCCGGGCGTAGGTCTGATCTCACCACCGCCACATCACGATATCTATTCGATCGAGGATCTGGCACAGTTGATCTATGATTGTAAAAATGCAAATACAGATGCACGTATCTCCGTAAAGCTTGTATCCGAAGCTGGTGTCGGCACGATTGCTGCTGGTGTTGCAAAGGCGGGCGCACAGGTTATTCTGATCTCCGGTTATGATGGTGGTACGGGCGCTGCTCCGGCAAATTCCATCCATCATGCAGGACTTCCTTGGGAGCTTGGTCTGGCTGAGACACACCAGACGCTTATTATGAACGATCTTCGTAACAAGGTAATTCTTGAGACCGATGGTAAGCTGATGACCGGCCGTGATATTGCAATCGCGGCAATCCTTGGTGCGGAGGAGTTCGGATTTGCGACAGCACCGCTTGTAACAATGGGCTGTGTCATGATGCGTGTATGTAATCTGGATACCTGTCCGGTCGGCGTGGCTACACAGAACCCGGAGCTTCGCAAACGGTTCAAGGGTAAGCCGGAATATGTCATGAATTTCATGCGGTTTGCAGCACAGGAGCTTCGTGAATATATGGCAAAGCTTGGCGTGCGTACGGTGGATGAGCTGGTAGGAAGAACAGACCTGATCAAGGCCGGCAAGATGGCTGAGGAATATAATGTTGATCTGTCCCGTATCATAGACAATCCGTTTGCGAATGATGCACAGAGTAAGATCAGCTATGCAAATAAGAATCCTTATAACTTCGAACTTGAGAAGACGGTCGATGAGACGGTTCTTATGAAGAAGCTTGGACCTGCGCTTGAGAAGAAGCAGAAGAAGACCATCGAGATCGATGTATCGAATATCAATCGTTCACTCGGTACGATCTTCGGTTCTGAGATTACGAAGAAATATGGAACAACTCTGGATGAGGATACATTTGTTGTCAAATGCCACGGCAGCGGTGGACAGAGTTTCGGTGCATTTATCCCGAAGGGACTCACACTGGAACTGGTTGGCGACAGCAACGATTATATCGGTAAGGGACTTTCCGGTGGTAAGATCATCGTCTACCCACAGGATGGTATCCGCTATGATGCATCCGAGAATATCATCGTCGGAAATGTTGCACTCTATGGAGCAACTTCCGGTAAGGCATTCATCAACGGTGTTGCCGGTGAGCGTTTTGCTGTTCGTAACTCCGGTGCAACGGCAGTTGTGGAGGGCGTCGGCGAGCATGGCTGCGAGTACATGACAGGTGGCCGTGTCGTGATCCTTGGACCAACCGGCAAGAACTTCGCGGCTGGTATGAGCGGCGGTATCGCATATGTACTTGATATGGACAGCGACCTTTACATGAAGCTCAACAAGCAGATGGTCGAGGTTGAGTCTGTCGTTGATAAATACGATGTTATGGAATTAAAGGACATGATCGTGGAGCATGTTCAGTGTACGAATTCCAAGCGCGGCAAGGAAGTACTCGAGCATTTCGAGGAGTACCTGCCGAAATTTAAGAAGATTATCCCACATGATTACAAGAAGATGATGTCGACGATCGGTCAGATGGAGGTCAAGGGACTTTCCAGCGAGCAGGCGTTGATCGAAGCATTCTATGCAATCAAGAATCATTAAGAGAGAGGAGCGTATGACTTATGGGAAAAAGTACAGGATTTATGGAGTATGAAAGACAGACCAGCAAGGAAGTACCACCTCTTGAGCGCATAAAGAATTTTAACGAGTTTCACGAGCCGCTTTCAATGGAAGAACAGCGCAAACAGGCGGCACGTTGTATGGACTGTGGTGTGCCGTTTTGCCAGTATGGCAAGATGATTGCCGGTATGGCGTCCGGTTGTCCGCTGAATAACCTCGTGCCGGAGTGGAATGATAATGTGTATACAGGAAATATGGAGATGGCGTATAAGCGTCTCTCCAAGACGAATAACTTCCCGGAATTTACAAGCCGTGTCTGCCCGGCACTCTGCGAGGCAGCATGTACCTGTAATATCAACGGAGATCCAGTCTGCACGAAGGAAAATGAGCGGAGCATTATCGAAAATGCTTACGAGAAGGGCTATGTGAACTGTGAGCCGCCAAAAGTACGGAGTGGAAAGCGTGTTGCCATCGTTGGTTCGGGTCCATCCGGTCTTGCAGCCGCCGATCAGTTGAACCGCAGAGGACATCAGGTAACGGTATTTGAGCGTAGTGACCGTCTCGGTGGACTTCTGATGTATGGTATTCCGAACATGAAGCTGGAGAAGCAGATTATCGACCGTAAGATCGATTGCCTGAAGAAGACGGGCATCGAGTTCGTGACCGGAACAGAAATTGCAAATGGAAAGAACAACCAGAATCCGGCAGTTGCCAAGGGTGATGAGATGGCAGGTTATCTGACCGATGCCAAGGTGAAGAACATAAAGGCGGAGAAGCTGTTGGAGGAATACGATGCCGTTGTCCTTGCGTGTGGTGCATCGAATCCGCGTGATATCAAGGTAACCGGGCGTGATGCAAAGGGAATCTATTTCGCAGTTGACTTCTTAAAGACAACAACGAGAAGTCTGCTCAATTCAAATTTTGCAGATGGAAAATATGTCAGTGCCAAGGGTAAAAAGGTGCTTGTCATCGGTGGTGGTGATACTGGAAATGACTGTGTCGGAACATCCATCCGCCAGGGTGCGGTTGCTGTGACACAGCTGGAGATGATGCCGAAGCTTCCAGAGACACGTGCAGCAAATAACCCATGGCCAGAGTGGCCGAGAGTCCTGAAGACGGATTACGGTCAGCAGGAGGCAATCGCGAAGTTTGGACACGATCCACGTATCTATGAGACAACCGTAAAAGAGATCGTGAAGAACAAGGATGGTCAGGTCTGTGCAGCAAAATGTGTGAAGCTTGCATGGGAGAAGGATCCAGAGACTGGACGTATGAACATGAAGGAAATCCCAGACAGCGAGTACACGATCGAGTGTGATCTGATTTTGATTGCAGCCGGATTCCTCGGTACACAGAAATATGTGGCAGATGCGTTCGGTGTGAAGCTGAATGCACGTACAAATGTGGAGACAGCTCCGGGCGAGCACAAGACGAATGTGGACAAGGTGTACACATGTGGCGATATGCACCGTGGACAGTCGCTGGTTGTATGGGCGATCCGCGAGGGACGTGACGCAGCGAAGGAAGTTGACACATTCCTCAACGGCTACTCAAATGATTTCTAGAGGCATGTTTGCCAACCTATGAAAATTTAATAAGAATTGCACACAGTAATATAAAGCCATCTACAGACGCGCTTTCGCTCACTTCCGCACATAACAGACACTAAGCTCTGGAGAAACAATTTTTAAAATTGTCCCTCCAATCGCTAAGTGCTGATGTGCTCCAATGGTCTGTTGATGGCTTATATTATGTGTGCAATTTATATTATCGTATCGAAGGTTGGCAAACATGCATGCACACATTCTCATTTATGATTGTGCGGACACGCCAATTCTATTCAGAATGAGTGCCACAACCTTGAAGTATGGAGAAGATATAGAATTATTAGTGCGGTTTATGCGCATCTGTCCCCTTAAGGTCTGGGTATGAGAAAACCCGTATAAAAATTGGCAAGTGATAATCGTGCAGGAAGCGATATGTTTGTAACCTAGAATTACTTAGTGTTCTTTTGATACATAAGCAATACCTGAACACGACGTTCAGGTAAGCCGCCACTGAGCCACGGATGGCGAATTGGCGGCGGTTGCGTATTAAGCATATATCTTAATTAAGAACACTTAGTAATTCTTGGTTGAAATACATTGCTTCTGCATGATATCACTTGCCAATCTATTATACGGGTTTTACTTCCCATAAACTTTCGTCAGATGCGAAACATCCAAGTAGTCCGCGATACCGTCCGCGTAGTCCGTTGGAACTTCCCCGGCGACGAGCGGTTTCAGATACGCAATCATTTCTGCGGTCACGTCGTGGTGGTCAGGCGTGATCCAGGAGACAGGCACTTCCTTTGCCTGATTTGCAACTTCACTGACCGGAGTATTGGAAAGCTCGTAGGTGTATGGAGCATTCGACAGACGATGCAGACTTACCATCTGTGCGCTTTCTCCATTCTTGGCAAGGACAACTGCATGTTTGCCAGAGAGGAAAGATTCTGTTAAGTCTGTCATGCTTGCCATATGTCCGGCACAACGCTGTAAGACGTTAACCTCGACGGAACGAACCTTGATACCAAGCTTTTCCTTTACGAGGTATTCCAGTGTCTTTCCGGCACCGCTCAGCTGCGCATGACCGAACTTGTCAGCGGCAGCATCGGTAGCAGAGATGTAGTTGCCGTCCTTGTCGCGGATACCTTCAGAGACAGCGACGATGACATTCTTGTATTTCTTTACCATTTCCTTTAAGTCTGTGATGAACTGCTCCTTGTCGAAGGCAACCTCCGGCAGATAGATCAGGTGTGGAGCAAGGCTGAATTCATTTCTTGCAAGTACGGAAGCGGCAGTCAGCCAGCCGGCATCCCGTCCCATGATCTCGATGATATTGACACTTTCCAAATCGTAAATATAGGTGTCATAGGCAATCTCACGGATGGAACTTGCAATGTATTTGGCAGCAGAGCCAAAGCCTGGTGTATGGTCTGTCATGATCAGATCGTTGTCGATCGTCTTTGGCACACCGATGATGCGGATATCATTGCCGATGGAAGCCGCGTAAGCAGAGAGCTTGGCAACCGTATCCATGGAATCGTTTCCGCCGATATAGAAGAATGCACCGATGTTCATTTCCTCAAAGATGGAGAAGATTTCTTCGTACATAGAAACGTCGTCCTTCATATCTGGCAGCTTGAACCGGCAGGAACCGAGGTACATGGCTGGTGTGCGTGCAAGCTTCTGGATGAATGCGTCATCCTTGTCTGACAAATCCAGAAAATGTTTCTTCAGCACGCCCTGAATTCCGTGAATCGCACCATAAATTTTATCATATATTCCAAAATCTCTGGCAGCGGCAACAACGCCGGCAAGAGATGCATTGATAGCGGCTGTTGGTCCGCCAGACTGTGCAACGATACAGTTTTTATTCATGATAACTCCTTATTCTACTTTAAATATAATCATTTGGTATCAGACGTAAAGAATGATTTCGATTATAGTTGATTTACGCCATACAAAATTATATTAGCATATTCATACAGGGATAGCAAACCTAAAATCCGCGAATCTATGCATCGTCGAAAAGTGATAAAAAATTCTAAAAAAAACGAGAAATCCAAAAAATTTTATATAATATTCAAAAATTTTCAATTTCAATCAAATCTGATCTTATGTATTATAATGACATAAACAAAAGAAGAGAACTTCAAAAAAAGAAGTTACCCCCCTCTCCCCCCTTTTTATGTGACAAAGCTGCGTGATCCATTCTCTCCCCTCTTTTTGGATTTCGCAGCTTTGTGTATAGTTAGACATAATTCGGGATGGGGTGGAAAGCATTTGCCCAATGTGGTATATATATGGTAGAATATGAGATGTTGGAGAATTCCAGCGGATATACGGATAAATATAAAATATGTAAAAGCATTACATATAAAGAAGGAATTAAGAAAGGTGGTACGCAGGCTATGAAGATTTTAGTAACAGGTGGCGCCGGATATATCGGAAGCCATACATGTGTGGAGTTGCTTGAGGCAGGCTATGATGTTGTGATCGTCGATAACCTTTACAATGCAAGCGAGAAGGCAGTTGACCGGATCGGACAGATCACAGGCAAGACGCCGACATTTTATGAGGCAGATATCCGGGATTATGAGAAAATGACAGAGATATTTGCTAAGGAACAGCCAGATACCGTGATTCATTTCGCAGGACTGAAGGCAGTTGGTGAGTCTGTGCGGAAACCACTGGAATATTATGAGAATAACATCGCAGGTACATTGAATCTGTGCAAGGTTATGCGTGAGAATGGCTGTAAGAATATTATCTTCTCATCTTCTGCAACTGTGTACGGCAATCCAGCCTTTATCCCTATCACAGAGGAATGTCCAAAGGGCGTTTGTACAAACCCTTATGGCTGGACAAAGCATATGTTAGAGCAGATCCTGACAGATATCCAGTTTGCAGATCCAGAATGGAATGTGATCCTGCTTCGTTACTTCAACCCAATTGGTGCACATAAGAGTGGTCTGATCGGAGAAGATCCAAAGGGTATCCCGAACAACCTGCTTCCATATGTAGCACAGGTAGCAATCGGCAAGCTTCCTTGCGTGGGTGTGTTTGGCAATGATTACGATACACCGGATGGTACAGGTGTCCGTGATTATATCCATGTTGTTGATCTTGCGAAGGGACATGTGGCAGCGATCAATAAGATCAAGGAGAATCCGGGCGTCAAGATTTATAACCTTGGAACAGGAAAGGGATACAGCGTACTTGATGTGATCCATGCGTTTGGCAAGGCGTGCGGCAAGGAGATCCCATATGAGATTAAGCCTCGTCGTGCTGGTGATATTGCAACTTGCTATTCCGATGCAAGCCTTGCAAAGAAGGAGCTTGGATGGGAAGCACAGTATGATATTGATGAGATGTGTGCAGATTCATGGAAGTGGCAGTCTATGAATCCGGATGGCTATAATACACCAGAAAAGTAAAAATTTACTAAAAATATTAAAAAGTAGGAAAGCAACCGTGTTAAGCGGTTGCTTTTTTTGCCTATTCGCGGTACAATTCGTATAATTGTGTGAAAAAATAAGGATTGAATGCCGATATTATAAGTTGGGTTTACTTATATATCGGAGGAATTTGAATGAGAAATAGAACAAACGATAAGAATTAGGGCTTTACATTGAACGCAAAGAACTGTCTGACTGCAGCACAGACAGAGTTCATAGAGTTGTATGCGAAAAATGATACAACAATTATTGGATCCGAAACAAAATAAATTTACTGTAAATGGCGAGCAGATTGATATGCAGTTTTACTTTGTAGCAGCACCAGATAGTAATATGAGTAATAATTGGAATATATTGAAAGATTATTTAAATGTCATGCAATAGTAAAATGAGGGAGATATAGATGGCAGATTTTGCGAAAGAAAATCAATTTACACCCGATCAGCAGGCAGAGATTGATGCAGGCATCAAGGACAACATTGATGTGTCCATCTATGCAAAGCCGGAATTTCTTGCAATTCAGATGCATGAGATTCGGATTGGCCTTGTGGAACAGATACCGGTCTCTTATTATGCGGACAGCCGGTATGATTGGTTTCAGATGGAAGAAATCCGTAAGGGACTGGAGATGTCTCTGGATGTCAGTAAATACGCAGATCCAAATATCTCCTTTGATAGGATGCGTCAGATTCGCAAGGGGCTGGAAGCAGGCATTGATTTATCGGATAAAAAGAATATGGCTGCGGGGGTTCTGCAGCAGTTAAGAAAGGCGACACTGGAGCATATCGATTTATCTGTATATATCAATAACGGGTTTGATGAAGACCAACTGCATCAGATCCGGTTGGCAAAGAAAAATGGTGTAGATATTGATTCCTATGTGATACCGGATTTCCGGGGAATCTCGATTCGTGAGATTCGATTAGGATTGGAGCATCATATTGATGTGTCTGTGTATGCGAGCAGAGAATACACGTGGCAGCAGATGCGTGAGATCCGGTTAGGACTGGAAAAACATTTGGATGTAGAACAATATAAGAATGTGTTATATTCATGGCAGCAGATGCGGGAAATCCGGTATGGACTCGAAGAAGGTATAGATGTCAGCTATTACCGTAGCTTTATGTACACGGCAAAGCTGATGCGGCAGCGCAGACTGGATTTGCTGGAAAAGACGAAAATGCCGATCCAGAATGGAGAAGCAGTGAAGAAACGATTTTCCTGTTTTGATATGTTGCTTAATCAGAGTGGTATGGAGGCAATCGTCATACTTCCAAATCCGGGAGTTCCGATAGCGCAGGATGAGGTGCTTTCGGCGATTAAGGAGGCAGATATCAAAAAAGGTGTTGACTATGCAGTTGTCAAAGCAATCTGCGATGGTACGACAAGTGGCGATATCGTAACACTGGCAAAAGGCGTGATGCCACAGGCAGGCGCAGATGGCTGGTATGAATTCTTCTTTGATACGAATGTAAAATCCAATCCGGCTTTGATGGAAGATGGTTCCGTGGATTATCAGAATGCAAAATGGTTTGAACTGGTGAAGAAAGGGCAGACGGTTGCTGTCTACCATGAAGCACAGGAGGGAACACCGGGTTATACAATTATGGGAGAATCCCTTGCGACAAAGAAGGGTAAGGAGAAGCCAATCCTGACAGGAAGTGGTTTCCAGATATTGGAAGATAAGAAGACATATATTGCGATGGAAAATGGAAAGATTGAGCTGAAAGATAACCGGCTTGTGATCTCCAGCTTATTAGTGTTAGATGATGTGACATGTGCAACCGGAAATGTTGATTTTGATGGTTCCATCTATGTACGTGGCAATGTTGGACAGGGTGTGAGTATCCATGCGACAAGAGATGTGCTGGTAGATGGATATGCCGAATCTTCGGTAATCGAGGCTGGTGGCGATATCATATTGAAAAAGGGTAACAATGCATCCGGACGCGGTTTCCTGCGGGCAAATGGCGATGTGATGGGCATGTTTTTCGAGTCCGCACGCGTATGGGCAGGTGGAAAGGTCGGTGCGAATTATTGTCTGCGGAGTGAGATTCATGCAGGTACCCGGATCGAGATATCAGGACGAAATGGTGTACTTGCTGGAGGACTGGCGCAGGCGCAGAATCTGATACAGGCAACTAACATCGGAAATGAGGCGAGTCTTGCTACACGGCTTGTGCTTGGAAATAAGGACAAAAATGTGCAGATGCAGGTAGACCTGCAGGGTAGGGAGAAAAAGGTTTCACAAGAACTTCGATTATTGCTGAATGCATATCAGGAGTTCCGGAAGAAGTTTGAACCTGTGATACGAAATGTACATCCGACCTATTTAAAACTGGAGGATGCAATTTATACAAAGAAAACAGAATTGGAGGAATTAAAGAAGAGGAAAGACGCAGTGGAGAAAGAACAAAAGAAACAAAAATCTGCGAAGGTAGTCGTTACCGGGAATTTGTATTCCGGTGTCAGCGTGGAGATTAATGGTGTGATTTGGCGTTCAGAACCAATGCGGAACGTGTATCTGGTGAGTAGAGGAAATCGTATCGGATCGTTACGGAATGTGTAAACGAAGGAGAAGCAAATGAGAAATAAAATTTTGATAGTGGATGATGTTGATATAAACCGCGAGATACTGCGTTCAATCCTGGAAGATGAATATACGATTCTGGAAGCTGAAAATGGAAAACAGGCACTTGAGATTGTAGATCAGGAAGCAAAAAATATGGCTGCAATTCTGTTGGATCTGGTCATGCCGGAGATGGATGGGACGCAGGTGCTGGAAGAGCTGAACCGACGCGAGGTGATCGGAAAGGTTCCGGTTCTGGTTATCAGTGGAGATCATACGGTGGAGGTACAGAAGAAGTGCTTTGAGCTTGGAATTTCCGATTTTATTGCGAAGCCATTTAACAATGCGATTATTAAGCAGAGAGTTAAAAATACAGCTGAATTTTTTGATTATAAATTAAAGCTGGAAGACAAGGTGGCTGAGCAGACGAACGTATTGCGGAAAGCATATCGCACCTTGCAGATCCAGGCAGAGCATCTGAAGAAGAAGAACCAGCAGATCATTGAAATGCTTGGTACGGTTGTCGAGTATCGAAGCACAGAAAGTGGAGAGCATATCCAGCGAGTAAAGGGATACACCCGGATTCTTGCAGAGGCAGTAATGGAGGATTATCCAGAATACGAACTGACAAAGGAGAAGATTGATATCATTGAGTCTGTCAGCGCTTTGCATGATATTGGAAAGATTGCGATTCCAGACCGTATTTTATTGAAGCCGGGCAGACTGACATCAGAAGAGTTTGAATATATGAAGTCCCATACGATCCGTGGATGTGAACTACTTGATTCCATCAAGGAGGATTGGAACGATGACACGATGAAATATGCGTATGAGATCTGCCGCCATCATCATGAGCGTTATGATGGTAAGGGATATCCAGATGGTTTAGTTGGTGATGAGATTCCAATCTGCGCCCAGCTTGTATCAGTTGCGGATGTATACGATGCACTTGTCAATGAGCGGTGCTACAAGGATGCGTTTTCAAAGGAAGATGCATATCGGATGATTATCACCGGAGAATGTGGTGTATTTTCACCGAAGCTGATGGAGTCGTTTAGAAAGGTACGTCCAGCATTCGAAAAACTTGCCAATAAGAGTTTCCGAAAATAAGAGCATACTTGATAAAAACAAGTAAAATAGCACAAAATACAGAAAAAGAGAAGTGGAAATACGTTTTCACTTCTCTTTTTCTAGTGCAACTTAAAAACATGTGGAGATTTTACAATCTCACTTTATTATATTAAATAAAAGCTGCATATGTGCTTGATAATCATAAGTAAAACGATTAATTTGCTTGATATAAATATAAATATTGATATTTTGACTGGAAAAAACTGTTTGACAAATTAATTTTATTAAGTATAATGACAACATGTTGAGTAAGGAAAGCTAGCGGACTTAACAAAAAGAAAGAAACAAAAAGAGGAGGAAATGATTATGACAGAAGAAATTATGAATGCGATTTCAAGTGAAGTCTACGGCGTCTGGTTCTTGATCGGTGCGGCACTGGTGTTCTGGATGCAGGCAGGTTTCGCGATGGTGGAGGCAGGATTTACCAGAGCGAAAAATACTGGTAACATCATCATGAAGAACCTGATGGACTTCTGTATCGGTACCGTGATGTTTATCCTGATCGGTTTCGGTTTGTTCTTAGGTGAGGATGTGGCAGGTATCTTTGGTAAGCCTGGATTTGATATCTTCACAAATTATGCAAATTTTGATTGGTCAAACTTCGTATTTAACTTAGTGTTCTGTGCTACGACAGCAACGATCGTATCCGGAGCGATGGCAGAGAGAACAAAGTTCTTATCCTACTGTGTATATTCCGCAGTAATCTCCGCAGTCATATATCCGATTGAAGCACACTGGACATGGGGCGGCGGCTGGTTGTCTAAGATGGGCTTCCACGATTTCGCCGGTTCCAACTGTATCCACATGGTTGGTGGTATTTGTGCCCTGATCGGTGCAGCAATCCTTGGACCACGTATTGGTAAGTTCAAGAAGCAGAAGGATGGAAGCATCAAGGTTGGCGCATTCCCAGGACATAACTTGGCACTTGGTGCACTTGGTGTATTTATCCTGTGGCTTGGCTGGTATGGATTTAATGGTGCAGCCGCAACATCAGTTCCGCAGCTTGGTGCGATATTCACAACAACAACGATTGCTCCTTCCGTTGCAACAGTCGTATGTATGATCTTTACATGGATCCGTTATGGTAAGCCGGATGTATCTATGTGTCTGAATGCATCTCTGGCAGGTCTGGTAGCGATCACAGCACCATGTGATGTTGCAGATGCGACTGGCGCAATTGTCATCGGTGCGGTATCCGGTGTACTCGTAGTATTTGGTGTATGGCTGCTTGATAACAAACTCCGTGTCGATGATCCGGTTGGTGCCGTAGCCGTTCACATGATGAATGGTATCTGGGGTACGATCGCAGTTGGACTTTTCGCAACAGACAGTACACCTACCTATTCTCTTGCAGATGCAAATGGTGACAAATTACTTGGCCTTTTCTATGGTGGTGGATTCAAGCTCCTTGGTATTCAGTTGACAGGTATGCTTGCAACAGCCGCATGGACAGCTGTTACAATTACAATCACATTCCTTTTAATCAAGAAAATCTTCGGCCTGCGTGTATCCGCTGAGGAGGAAATCACAGGTCTGGATGCAACCGAGCATGGACTTGAGACAGCTTATGCAGGATTCATGACATATGGCGATCACATCAGCAGCGATGGCACGACAACGGTATCAACTCCTGCGATTCCGGAGAATGCAGTCCCTGAGGATGAGGCAGTTCCGGTTCAGGTTATGAGTGGTGGCACAGGTGTTGCTTCGGATGTCAAGCTTACAAAGATTTCTATCATATGTAAGCAGAATAAGTTTGAGGATCTGAAGAATGCTTTGAATGATGCCGGTGTAACAGGTATCACAGTCACACAGGTACTTGGATGTGGTGCCCAGAAGGGTCAGACGAAGTACTATCGTGGTGTTAAGATGGATATGACATTGCTTCCGAAGGTAAAGGTGGAAGTCGTTGTCAGCAAGGTTCCGGTTGCTACCGTTGTAAAGGCAGCAAAGAAAGCACTTTATACTGGTAGCATCGGTGATGGTAAGATCTTCGTCTATGGTGTCGAAAATGTAATCAAGGTTCGTACCGGAGAAGAAGGCTACGATGCTTTGCAGGGAGAAAACTAAATCATTTCCTTACATATAAAGAAAGGCGTCTTGCATGTGATGTGCAAGGCGCCTTTTGCTATAAGGTTTCACCGGATACAAGATGATTCAGGAAACATGAACCCTTTGCTGAATCCACGCATTGTAGATTTTGAATGGCTTTTCGAACAGTGGCTGTGCAAGTATGATCACGAGAATTATCGCGATGATAAGCCATAAAATATTTGCCCATCCATGAAAATGCTGATACAGGAACGGATATGTCTCCACGTATTCCAGATAGAAGAGAACCGGACGATGGAAGAAATAAATCGACATGGATTCTTTTCCGAGAGCATCTAAATGGAATATCTTATGCCTTGGGATGATACTTAAAATACATACACCAATAATAAATGTGATCATATATGCGGATAGCCGGAATAAAATACCGACCTCACCAGCATCGTCCAACAGGGCTTCATATGAACTTCTGCCGGTGAAGAAGCGGCGGAAGATGTAAAAACTGTCAATATTTAAACGGCAAATAATAAAAAATGCAAGGACGGTCACCGGTGCAAGAATCTGCATAACCGGACGGTGAAGCTGGTATTCTAATTTGTCCACATTGCACATCCACCCGAGCACAAACCATGGGAAGAATACAAGACACCGGGAAAAAGCAAATACATCCCCGATTCCGTTGTCATAGCCAGCCAGAAGTGCAGCCAAAACTGCGATGGCTAAGATTTTGCGCTTATCGACATGGCGAAGCAGATAGGCACATGTATAGAATACACACATGGCGAAAAGGTACCACGGAACGCCGTCGGTTTTCACAAGTGAAAATGTAAGTCCGGGACTGGTCAGCCGTTGGAATGGAAAGATCAGCAGCTTCAACAGGACATACAGACCTGCAAAATTCGCAAGTTTTTTGCAGAAGCGTTCCTTTGTCTGAATCGCATGCTCGCACATCAATCCACTTGCAAATACAAATAAAGGCATGTGAAAACTGTAAATAAACAAAAATAAAGATTTACACATGTTGGAATGATAATCAATTCCGCTCTCTAAAAAATGTCCAGCGACAACACAGATGATCAAAAATCCTTTTACATTGTCCAGCCAGATGTTCCGTTTTTGCGTAGACATAGAAAGAACTCCTTTTCCATATAATCAATTACAGACAATAAAAGCCGTCGTTTATAGTAGTCTTGTCGGGGTGAAAAGTCAATAGAAAATCATTGTGCAAAATGTCCTCTTTTTTTCATGAAAGCGCAAATCCATTGGTAAATACTTAAGAAAATCCCAAAAAGCCTTGCAAATTCAAGGAAAGTGGCGTAATATCATGTCAACAAAAGAAATCAAAGACAACATAGTATTACTAAAAAATATACATACATATTTACGGAGGAATGGATCATGGCAGTAAAGAAAGCAACAGTTGATGCAACTATGGCAAAGGTAGAAGCTGCAAAGGCAGCAGCTCCAGCTAAGGAAGAAGTAAAGAAAGCAGCAGCTCCAGCAAAGAAGGCAGCACCTGCAAAGGCAGCAGCTCCAGCTAAGAAGGAAGAGCCAGCAAAGAAAGCAGCAGCTCCAGCTAAGAAAGCAGAGCCAGCAAAGAAGGCAGCAGCTCCAGCTAAGAAAGCACCTGCAAAGAAAGCAACTCCAGCTAAGGCAACCGCTCCTAAGGCAGTAAAGCTTTTTGTTGAGTATCAGGGTGGTCAGGTTTCCACACAAGATATCGCAGCAAAGGCAGCAGAGGCAAGTGGAAAGAAAGCAATCAAGGAGTTGAACGTATACTATCAGCCAGAGACAAATATGGTATACTATACAGCAGATGGAACAGAGGGTTCTTTCTCATTATAATTTGTATTCCCAAAACCTTTCATAAAAAAGAAGCACTCGATGAAATTGACCGAGTGCTTCTTTTTTATCAAGACGAAGGGTGTTAAATTCCCTTCGCTTTTGCAGTGCAGGCTTTCATGGCGTCCATGACAGCCCCGCGGAATCCTTTTTCTTCTAAGACACGAACCGCTTCGATAGTGGTTCCGGCAGGAGAGCATACCATATCTTTGAGTTCTGCAGGGTGCTTTCCAGTCTCTAAAACCATCTTTGCACTTCCGAGTACCGCCTGGGCTGCGAATTTATATGCCTGTGCCCGTGGCATACCATCGGCTACTGCTGCATCAGCCATCGCTTCGATAAACAGAAATACATAAGCTGGCGAACTGCCGCTGACAGAGACAACAGCATCCATCAGGGATTCAGGGATTGCCTCGGCAAGTCCAAAGCTACTCAGTAATTTCAATACATATGCAAATTCATCTTCTGTGACAAGGTTGTTCTTGCAGACACCTGTGATGCCTTCTCCGACAAGGGCTGGTGTATTTGGCATGGTACGAACGATCTTTACATCACCAAGCCGCTCTCCAAGCCAAGCCAGTGTCTTGCCCGGTGCGATCGTAACGATGATCTGCCCGGCAGGGAGCGTTGGTTGGATCTCTGCGATCACCGTCTCGTAATACTGAGGTTTTACGGATAAGAATAATACGTCTGCCTGTGTGGATACTTCCGTATTCGATGCAGTTGTACAGATACTAAGGGTTTCCTTTGCTTTCTCACGTGCAGCTTCCGATGCATCTGCTGCGATGATTTCCGAAGCATCGATTCCAGCGTGTGCCTTCAATCCGCCGATAATGGCGCTTGCCATATTTCCACAACCAATAAATCCAACTTTGTATTTCATGCTTGTTCATCCTTTCTGTTTTGTCTATCTGATTATTCAAAAGCCATGCGTGCCTGTAATCCAAAATCCGGTCGGTCGGTGATGATACCATCGACACCTTTGCGGATCAGTTTGCTCATTTTTGCAATATCGTTGACCGTCCATGCATAAACTTCTTTGCGATGCAGATGCATGCGCAGGAGAAATTCCCGTGTCACGAACTGGAAATGCGGTGAGATAAAATCTGCCTTGCATACATGTAACCGGTGAAGCGGAAAATATTCGTTTAACCGGTGGATAATCGTGTTACGTGGTGTCCCAATCAGCAGCCCCGCTTTGATGTTCGGATCGATCTCCTTGATACGAAGTACCGAACGGTCAATAAATGACTTCATCATATAATCGGAGTAATCATAATAGCGTTCCACCAGATCAATGATTTTCTGTTCATATCCAGTTTCTTTTAACTCGATATCCAGCTTGATTTTTCCGCGGCACAGCTCCAATACTTCCTGTAAAAGCGGAACCCGGTAACCGTGTGTGCCGGTGATTCTACAGATTTCGCCATAGGTAAGTTGGCGGATATCCGTGCCGTTTAAATCTGGATTGTGAAATGCAATCAACTGATGATCCTTCGTTCGACGGATATCAAACTCTGCAAAATCTGCCTGCAGATTGATCGCAATCTGAAACGCCTCCAATGTGTTTTCGTGGGTGGCGAGTGCCGAAGCACCCCGATGTGCGATGATCGCAGTCATCATAGAGCATCATCTCCGCGCTCTCCGGTACGAATACGTACAGCATCTTCTATATTATATACAAAAATCTTACCATCCCCATAACTTCCGGTTGGAATACGTTCTGTAACCATGGCGATCAACTTCTCGCATACATCATCGGAGACAACGGTCTCAACCTTCAGTTTCGGGAGAAGATTGACGAAATAATCGCCGTTATGGTGCTGGGACTTATATCCCTTCTGGTTACCGTAGCCCATGATATTGCTGACCATAGCTCCGGTTGTGCTGCATTCATCCAAAATCTCTTTCATGTCATCCAGCTTCTCAGGTCGGATGATCACTTCCACTTTTTTCATCTTGATACCTCCTGATCCTGTCGTTTAAATATTGGTACCACGTAATTCGATGATCGGTGCGCCCTTGCCATTGATATAATCGCCGGTGATGGTGACACGACCGATGTTATCGTCGCGCGGAATCTCATACATAATATCCATCATGAATTTCTCGATGATCGCACGGAGTGCGCGGGCACCTGTCTTTTTCTCCATCGCTTTTTCTGCGATTGCTTCATAGGCACTGTCATCGAATTCCAGATCTACCTCATCCAATGCAAGCAGTTTCTTGTACTGTTTGAGAATTGCATTTTTTGGCTCCTTCAAGATCTTGATGTACATGTCCTTGTCCAGCGCATCCAGAGTGAAAAGCACTGGGAGACGACCAAGGAACTCTGGAATCATACCGAATTCACGCAGATCTTCCGTTGTTACTTCCTTGATCAGGTTATCGTTCTTGTCATATTTATCCTTCAGGTCTGCGGCAAAGCCCATAGAAGACTGTTTGTTCAGACGCTGCTTGATGATGTCCTCGATATCCGGGAATGCACCACCGCAGATAAATAAGATATTCCGTGTATTCATCGTTGTCATCGGCGTCATGGCATTCTTGCTGCCGGAACCGACAGGTACCTCAACCTCGGCACCTTCTAAGATCTTCAGAAGTCCCTGCTGTACAGACTCTCCACTGACATCACGGCTGCGCGTCTCTTTCTTCTTCGCAATCTTATCGATCTCATCGATAAAGACGATTCCACGCTCGGCTTTTTCAACATCATTGTCCGCAACGGCAAGAAGTTTGGAGAGAATGCTTTCTACATCATCGCCAATATAACCAGCCTCAGTCAGCGTGGTCGCATCGGTGATTGCGAGTGGCACCTGCAGAATTTTGGCAATCGTCTGAACCAGATAGGTTTTACCACAGCCGGTAGGCCCGAGCATGAGCATGTTGGATTTTTCAATCTCAATGTCATCCATTGTGTCTGTGATCACACGCTTGTAATGGTTGTAGACGGCAACGGACATGGCACGCTTTGCGTATTCCTGTCCGACGACATATTCGTCAAGCATTGCCTTGATCTTATGTGGGGCTGGAACATCTGCCATTGTGAGTGGTTTTTGTTCCTTTTCTTCCTTCTGTTTTTTCTTCTTTTTGACCTTCTGGGAAGTCGGGATATCATCAAATGGCATGAACTGCGACATGTTGATATTCGGCATCTTGGAGAGGTCTAAAAACTGCATCGCTCCGTTGTTGAAGGAGTCGAAACTTTTCTGCATACAGTCGTTGCAGATATACATATTTCCCGGCATCCGGATAAATGGACCGGCCTCGGATTCCGGTCTGCGACAGAGATAGCAATACTTTTCGTACTCATCATCGTCGTTGTTATTCTGATTATTTCCGTTGTTGTCTGGCATAATTTCCTCCTTATGTATGCGCATAAAAATGCACCCTTATTATAGCACGGAAATATACATATGACTATGGAATATTTATGCAGACAGCGATATAATGAAGAAATGAAAGTGAATACAGAAATACAATAAGGAAACGAAAAAATCAAATATAGCTATATGGTCTGGAGGAATGAAATATGAAGAAACGAATTACTGAATATCTGGCATATATTGATGCGCTGTTAGAAAAAGAGGATGTCGACTGGGAACATGAGAAGGAAAAGCATCTTGTACAGATCGCGTTTTTTGCACATGAGCGGCAGGTACACCTTATTGTCATGGCACTGTTTGCATTGGCAACTGTGATTTCAATCTTGTATTTGAATTTTAGCGGCTCACTGATCATCGTTGCGCTTGTGTTTGCGCTTTTGGTGCTGCTGATTCCTTATGTGATGCATTATTACCTATTAGAAAACAGTGTACAGAAAATGTACGAACAATATGACCGGATGATGAATAAGATCGAGCCATCCTTTCAGGTGAAACCGGACGATAAAAAATAAAACAAGGTTCCGTTTGCGGTATGAAAACTATACCACAGGCGGAACCTTTTTCTTTGTTATTATCGCTTACTCTGATTTCCATCTACGGCATCTTCCACGCCGTCCACAGCATCCTTGACACCATTTCCGACACCTTCGGCAGCATCCTTGACGCCTTCGCCAACGCCTTCTGCAGCGTCCTTGACACCTTCGCCGACACCGTCCGCGGCATCTTTGATTCCATTTCCAACGCCATTGGAATTTGTTGCATTTCCGCCAGTTGCGTTGTTATTTTCGGTTGTCATCTGTGTTTGTTCAGAAGTTGTTGCGGGGTCTTTACTCGTCTCGTCCGTGCCACATCCACACATACAGATGGAAAGCATCATAGCAGTTGCTGCAATGGCAGCGGTTGTTTTAAATTTCTTCATAATAAAACACTCCTTATCTAGTTTTCATTCTATAAAAATAGTATGAACCTAAATAAGGAGATTATTTTACCAATTTCCGGTAATTATTTAAATTCAATCCGATGGCGTCAGACAAGCGCAGTCATCTGGGGTGGTACAGTTTTCGCAGTTTCGCTTCTGGTCAAGCGGATTGCAAAGCTCCAATGGCTTGATGTTCCGGTCTAAGAGGCTTCCGCTTACAAAGCTCATGCAGACAGACTCCTCCGGACTTGCAAGCGTGCCCTTGGATACGAGCGCTTTTCCGTTGTGAGGGATCCGGTATTGGTTGTAGTAGATGGATTTCACGATCAGGGTAAGTCCTACCGTCATTTCCGCATTTGCAATATCGAAGTTTAATACTTTGGACATTGCCATCAGATTCAGTCCCTGCGAAACCGTTCCGTTCGTGGAGAGGAATCCGATAAAGTTCAGGTTTGGTGTTGCTACAGTCGTATCCGTGTAGGTGACTCCATATGGTGCGAACAACTGCATCGTTACGGAAGTTGGATTGGTATCTTCATCGTATTCCGGATCGGTTGTTGCGGAAGGGAGATAGACAACACCTGTGACAGGGAGGGTTGCAAGCAGCCGTTTGCAACAGTCATAGACATAGATGACAAAATCCACAGTCAGGTTTGTGAGTGTCAGTTCGTAGCAGTTTGGACGTCCGGCAATCGGCTTGATTGTTACGGAAGGTGCTGCCCCTGTTGCAAAGGTGATGTTTGTAACCTCTGCCCGGATATATGCTGCTGTTGGATAATCTGCAAGCAGGGTTGCAAGCGGAATTGTCCGGCATACATTGATGCCAATCTCGTCGTAGATAACAGGAACAAGTACCGTGAGCAGCTTTGGGTCACCACATTGAGGTGTGACACATACATCGGTACAGTTATCTGTTAAGCTGCATGTGCAGGAATCGGTGTTGTTAGCAACTGCATTACTTAAGACTTTCTTGTTACAGCCACAGCATTTAGACATGTTCGTTTCCTTTCAAATATGCTTACAATAATATATTCAGAATATGCATTTTTGTTCGATTCCGGCAATATATTTGTAAAAGAAAGAATTGGGAGGAAAACGTGGAAGCGGTTTATAGATGGAAAGGAGATAAACGGATTTTACTTTATGAGGAGGGAAATCAGATCTTAGCACAGGTGATTGGGACGGGCAGGACAGTGCAATGGGGCAGTTTATGCCGGGATTATCATTCCTGTGGTGTAAGTCTGTTCTGGGAGGATGAAATCTATGTGGCATATGTCAACACAGAAAATGTTTTAATGTGGGATAAGCTTTTTGCGGAAGGACGACTGGTACTTGTGAAGGGTGACGACTGGGGGAGTATCTCTACGGTTCGGATCGCACCAGTCGCAGGAGAACGGACACAGCTTTATGTATGGTATCGCATGGCAGATCCGGGAAATGGCACGGATAGTCTGTATGTGATAAATCCACTGGGAGAGAGGAAGGTTCAGAGATTGGTATATGGTACAGAGAGGATTGAACGATATGAGATTTTACAGCACGGGGAAGTCAGTTATCTTCTATATAAATTAGCAACGGAAGCCAAACCGCGTATATATGCCGTGGATGTATCACGACTAGGAGACATAAGTCTGTCGGAATATATATTATGTAAAGAACAGACAATGCAAGAACTTGAAAAACGATGTAAAGAAAATGATAAGAATTATAATGAAGCAATTCGAAAGACGCAGGAGGATTATGAGTCACGGTTGAAATCAACAGTAAAAAATATGGGGCAGCGGTATAAACAGCAATATGACGAGCTGGCAAAACTGACACAGGGTATGCAGGAGGAAGGCCGTAAGTGGCGGGAATTATATTACAAAAGTGTTACAAAAGATTAAGAAAAAATAAAATTTGCTTGACATAACTCATAGAATTTTATAATATAAAAATTGCAACCTTTTTTTCGGGAATGTCCCAAGGCTGCAAATGGTAATTTGTATTACACAGGTAATGTACCACAATATATAGAGAATGTAAAGGAAAATTTTATGGAAGACAAGAAAAAAACTTTAACTGAATATGAGAAAGAAATTTCCGAAGCACAAGAGATGGAAGAGGCAAACACACACAAACGAAAGGTACGGAGCTTTAAGCGGATGTTGATGGTAACATTTCTGGTCGTATGTGCGATCCCGATTACGTTGTGTATGTTCCTGATGGTGAAGATGAACCGGCTCGATCACCGGATAGAGAATCTGGTTGACCGGGTGGAGGAAGGAAAGAATCTGGTCAGTACAAACATCGGACTGATCGATGAATCGACGGAGACGATGACGAGTGAGCAGATGGCGTATGGAGATCTTGGAAAGGGTTCGGAAGGTGTGCACGTAGCTCTGACAGACAATGGCGATGGTTCAAACAAAACCACGGACGATGCAGAGGCGACGACGGAAGCAGCCAGTGATGTACCGGAACAGACGTACTACAATGGACAGAAAGTATACTTGACTTTCGATGATGGACCAAGTACATACACCGGAGAACTCTTGGATGTGTTGAAGGAAAACAATGTGAAGGCAACATTCTTTGTTGTTTACAATGATGATAAGGAAGCACAGCAGTATTACAAGCGGATCGTTGACGAAGGACATTCGATCGGAATGCATTCTTACAGTCATGTGTACGATCAGGTATATGCAAGTCAGGAAAGCTTCGAGGAAGACGTGACGAAGATTCACGATTACATACAGGAACAGACAGGTGTGGATACGCATCTGTACCGCTTCCCGGGTGGAAGTTCGAACCAGGTAAGTAAGGTAGATATTCAGGATCTGATCGGATATCTGCATGACGAGGGTATCGTTTATTATGACTGGAATTCCCTGTCAGGTGATGCAGTGGATGCATCTTTGACACCAAGTGAGTTAAATGATAATATACTTGGGTATGTACATGCCAATGCCGGCGATTCCGTGATTTTGATGCATGATCTGCAGAACAATCATGCAACGATCGAAGCACTTCCGGCATTGATCCAGACTTTGAAGGATGAAGGATATGAGATTTGTCCGATTGATGATTCTACAAAGCCAGTGCAGCATGTAGAATATAAGGGAGACAAATAATTGAACTACTTAGAAGCACAAAATTACATTGAAGAAAAAAGCAGGCTGGGCATTGTACCTGGCCTGACACAGGTAAAGGAGCTCTTACGGAGACTCGGCAATCCACAGGATGCGTGCAGGACACTGCACATCGCCGGGACGAACGGAAAGGGCTCTATTTTTGCGTTTGTACAGGAAAGCCTGCTTGCTGCAGGGTATCATGTGGGACGATATATTTCCCCGACGATTCTGACGTATCTGGAACGGTACCAGCTTGACAGACGCTATATGACAGAGGATGAATTTGCGGCGTTGCTCACAGAGGTTGCAGCGGTGATCGAGACAATGGAGACGGATGGGTTTGCCAGTCCCACTGTATTCGAGATTGAGACGGCGGTTGCGTTTCTGTATTTTGCGAGAAACCACGTTGACTATGTATTGCTCGAATGTGGCATGGGTGGAAGCCAAGATGCGACGAATGTGCTTGCAAAACCGGAGGTTTGTGTGTTTGCACAGATCAGCATGGATCATATGCAGTTCTTAGGCGATACTCTGACGAAGATTGCAACAGAGAAAGCAGGTATCATCAAGCCGTATACAACTGTGATCTGCGCGCCGCAGGTGCGAGAAGTATCGAAAGTATTACGGGAGATATGCGAAGTACAACATGCTTCTTATATAGAAGTGAATCCATCAGACTGGGAAGTTGTGCAGATGAATCTGGATGGTACTGAGGTGGTGGATTGTGGAATGAATCCAGATGAAACCAATATGGATGCGGATATGGATCAACGGCAACAACCATATCATATCCCGCTTTTAGGAGAGCATCAGATTGCGAATGCACAGACAGCAATCACGGTGCTGCGTACACTATATATAGAAGAAACAGCCATTCATAAGGGAATCGCACAGACGGTATGGCTGGGGCGTATGACGAAGGTGGCGGAGCATCCGTATATCTATGTGGATGGTGCGCACAATGTAGCAGCGTGGGAATATTTGCGCACATCGGTGGAAAAATATTTTACAAACCGCAGGGTAATCTATATAATAGGAGTACTGAAAGATAAGGAATACGAGAAGATGGTGGAGATTCTGGCACCGACGATGGCAGCGGCAGTTGTGGTCACACCAGATACACCGCGCGGCCTGCCGAAAGAGATTCTGGCACCGTTGATACAGGCGCAGGGCGTACCGGTCCAGCTTGCGGATACGAGCGCGGAAGCACTGCAAAAGGCAAGAGAACAGGCGGGAGAAACGGGTGTCATTCTCGTGAGTGGTTCGTTATCTTTTCTGGCAGAGTATCTGCAATTAGAAAGCGGAGATGAAAACAATGGAGCGAGTAGATAAAATTCTCGCGCATCCGGAATTTCAGGTGTATATGCGTCGGATCAGGGAGCAGGAACGCACGCGTGTGTTCTGCCTGCATGGAATCGAGCATAGTCTGGATGTGGCAAGAATCGGATATATAAAGAATCTGGAACAGGGACTTTCCTTCCGGCAGGATGTGATCTATGCAATGGCATTGCTGCACGATATCGGAAGATGTGAGGAGTATGCTTCCGGGAAATCCCATCATGAGGCGGGAGCCGAGCTGGCACGACCTATCCTTCTGGCATGTGGATATACAGAGCATGAATGTGCTGAAATCTGTGATGCAATCGGCAGACATAAGGCACCGAGTGAGCAGGCAAGATCGCTTGCAACATTGCTGTATGATGCGGATAAGCAGTCTAGAAACTGTTTTGACTGCCCCGTGCAGGAACAGTGTTACTGGTCAGAGGAAAAGAAGAACCATACAATTCGATATTAAGTTTCATATACAAGAAGAATGCAGTCGGGAAAAAAACGGCTGCTTTTTTGTTTATGACGGGTGTAAAGAAATTGACAAAAAACAAAGCTTGATAAAAACAACTGTAAATTGATTTACACAAAGGAAACACAAGCAAAAATAAAATTCGACTTGATAAAGCTGTGCAACAACATAAAAATAATAAGAAAACCTCTCTATTTTTCTAAAAATAAAAAATGAACTCCCCAAAACTTTAAATAAATTAGGAAATCCCTTATCTGTGTTGACAAAATAACGTTACAGGCACATAATACAGCCAAGTCAAAGGTAAGGACTTAAGAAAATTAAGAAAAATGTGAGAAGAAAGAGAGGATGATGTTTATGAAGAAAAGAAAATTAATCAGCATGGTGCTTGCAGCAACATTGGCATTGACATCTCTTACCGGTTGTGGAAAGAAGGATTCATCCAGTGATGACAGTGTATTAAGAGTCGGAATGGAATGTGCATATGCTCCATTCAACTGGTCACAGGAAACGGATGAGCTTGCAAATGGTGAAAAGGCAGTTCCAATCTACGGAACAAACATGTATGCATATGGATATGACGTAATTGTAGCAGAGAAGCTTGCAAAGCAGATGGGTAAGTCATTGGAAATCCACAAGGTAGAATGGGATTCCATCGGAATGTCACTCGATGCTGGCGATTACGATGTGATCATCGCAGGTATGGGTCGTACGAAGGAACGTGAGGCATCTTATTCATTTACAGATCCTTACTATTATAGAACAAACTGCTTAGTTGTTAAGAAAGGTTCTGGATTGGAAGGAATCAAGGGCTTATCTGAATTGGCAGGAAAGAATGTAACACTTACGACACAGCTTGGTACCGGATGGGTAAACCTGCTTGATCAGGTACCGGATGCAACACTTGGTGCAAATTATGAGACAACGGCTGAATGCTTTATGGCGATCTCAAATGGAACGGCTGATGTGTGTGTCATTGATGCACCGACAGCAGAATCTGCAGCGATGACAAACGATGATCTGGCAATTATCTATCTGGATGACAATGACAAGTTCGTGGGCGATGAGGAAATGACAAATGTATGTATCGCAACAAGAAAAGATGATACCGCCCGTCGGGATGAGATTCAGAAGGCGATGGATGCCATCGGATGGAATGACAAGGCTGAGATGGATAAGACAATGGAAGAGGCAGTCAGCTTACAGCCAGCAGCTAATTAGATTATGATCCCCCCCGCAGCCTTTCATGATTTCAGGCTGCGGAGGAATTATAAAAAACGTGTAGGACAGGAGGAAATCATATGGGTGCTATTCTAAGTATATCATCCCCGAACAATATCTTTGAATGGATGGCATTTCTTGCCGAAAAGTATTCGAGCATGTTCTTGCAGGGAACATGGATTACCCTGTATGTATCTGTGATCGGTACGATCGTAGGTTTCATACTTGGTTATATCGTAGGTATTGTCGGAGATATCAAAATTCACAAAGAAGATAATCCGATCAAAAAGGGAATTATCAAATTCTTCAAATTTATCTGTTTCTTATATGTAGAGTTGTTCCGAGGAACACCAATGATCGTACAGGCGATGATCGTATACTTCGGTCTCCGTCAGGGCGGTGTGAACATCAACCCGATCATTGCAGGTATTCTCGTAACTGTATTAAATACAGGTGCGTATATGTCAGAAACCGTACGTGCAGGTATCAAATCCATTGATGCCGGACAGCGTGAAGGTGCTCTGGCAATGGGAATGTCGCCGATGCAGGCAATGTTCTATGTAATCCTTCCACAGGCATTCAAGAACATTATCCCAGAGATGGCGAACACATTCCTGACGAACCTGAAGATGACATCTGTGTTGAATGTAATCGGTATTCAGGAGTTGTTCATGCAGGCAAAAACGGTCGGTGGTACATATTACAAGTATTTTGAATCGTATCTTGTAATCGCACTAATCTATCTGGTGCTTTGTGTGGCATTTAACCGGTTGTTCTTATTTATCGAGAAAAAGATGGCAGGCAAAAAAGATTATGTGCTTGCTGTGGAATATATGGAAGACAAACAGTAGGAGGGTGAGCTTATGAGTAAAAACAATGAAGAAAGTATTATTGAAGTAAAAGACTTAAGCAAATCCTTCGGTGATCATGAGGTTTTGCGGAAGATTGATTTTGAAGTGAAGAAGGGCGAGGTGATCTGTATCCTTGGTTCGTCCGGTTCCGGTAAGTCAACCTTGCTCCGGTGCGTGAACAAGCTGGAGACACAGACGAGTGGACAGGTGTTGTACCATGGTAAGGAGATCCGGAATGTCCAGAAGGAGATTAATGAGTTTCGTTCCAGAGTTGGCATGGTGTTCCAGTCCTTCAACTTATTTAACAATATGACGGTGCTGGAAAACTGTATGGAGGGCGCCAGAAAGGTCCTGCATGTATCCAAGGAAGAGGCGTTCGATCGTGCAATCAAGCATTTGAAAGAGGTTGGCATGGCACCATACATTAACGCCAGACCGGAGCAGTTATCCGGTGGACAGAAGCAGCGTGTGGCAATCGCCAGAGGGCTCTGTATGAATCCGGAGGTGCTGCTGTTCGATGAGCCGACATCCGCGCTCGATCCGGAGATGGTCGGTGAAGTATTAAATGTAATGAAGGAGCTTGCAAGCTCCGGACTCACGATGTTGATCGTGACACATGAGATGGATTTCGCCAAGAATGTATCGTCCCGTGTGTTGTTCATGGATAAGGGCTATGTTGTGGAGGATGCACCACCAGAGGAGTTCTTCACGAATCCAAAGAACGATCGAAGCAGAGAGTTCTTAAGCAGATTCATCGCATAGCAACCTTGCTTGAAAATGGTTTCAAAAAGTGTAGATAGATTGTGAGGGAAAAATATGGAAAATTATGTTGTTACTTTTGCAAGAGGCTTTGGTACCGGCGGAAAGGAAATCGCATCGAAGCTTGCGAAGGAGCTTGGCATCCATTGCTACGAAAACCGAATCCTGACACTGGCATCCCAGATGAGCGGACTCGATGAGAAGTTATTTCAGGAGGTCAACGAGAAGGTTCGTTCGAATGGCGGCTTCTCCAGCTTCTTAAAAGGCTTGCCACGGGCGAAAAGCTATATCAGCCGGAATGAGAAGTTCGTGTCAGATGATAAGCTGTTTGAGTATCAGAAGCAGATCATTGAGAACTTAGCGGATACCGAATCGTGTGTCATCGTTGGAAAATGTGCCGATTACATCCTGCGGGGCAGACCGAATATTGTAAGCATCTACATAGAGGCACCACGTGATTTCTGTGTGAAGCGGACGATGGAGCATATGGGCGTGACCGAGGATGTTGCGACGGCGACGATCGTGCATACGGATAAGTTCCGTGCCGATTATTACAAGTATTATACACATGGAAATTACTGGACGAACCCGGTCAACTACGATCTGACGATCAACAGTGAGAAGGTCGGAATCGAGGACAGTGTGAAGCTGATCAAGGATTACATGAAGATTAAAGGCATTATAAAGTAACGAAAACATTTTATATATTTAGGAGGCGTTTATTATGAAATTAAAGGATCTTGGATTAACAAAGCAGGACATCAAGGATAAGGTAAGCAAGTACATGATCGATACATACGAGCGTTTTGATTTCTTGGCAGAGACAGCCGAGGGCATGTACATGTACGATGAAAATGGAACTCCGTATCTGGATTTCTATGCAGGTATCGCGGTAAATAATGCCGGAAGCAGAAACCCGAAGGTTGTTGCAGCCGTCAAAGATCAGGTCGATGATATCATGCATACATTCAACTATCCGTACACGATTCCGCAGGCATTGCTGGCTGAGAAGGTGTGTACAACAATCGGTATGGATAAGATCTTCTATCAGAACTCCGGTACAGAGGCAAACGAAGCCATGATCAAGATGGCAAGAAAATATGGTATTGAGCATTACGGACCAAACCGTTATCATATCGTAACTGCAAAGATGGGCTTCCATGGTAGAACATTTGGTGCGATGTCCGCAACTGGTCAGCCGGGCAATGGCTGTCAGGTTGGCTTCGGACCGATGACATATGGTTTTTCTTATGCGCCATACAATGATCTGCAGGCATTTAAGGATGCTTGTACCGAGAATACGATCGCGATCATGATCGAGCCAATCCAGGGTGAAGGCGGTGTCCATCCTGCAACCTACGAGTTTATGACAGGACTTCGTAAGTTCTGCGATGAGAATAATATGCTGCTCCTGATTGATGAGGTACAGACCGGATGGTGCAGAACCGGTCAGCCGATGTGCTACATGAACTATGGTATCAAGCCGGATATCGTCTCTATGGCGAAGGGACTTGGTGGCGGTATGCCAATCGGTGCCATCTGTGCAACCGCGGAAGTTGCAACCGCATTTACACCGGGTTCCCATGGTACAACATTCGGTGGACATCCGGTCAGCTGTGCAGCCGCTTATGCGGAAGTAAACGAGCTTCTTGACCGCGATCTTGCAGGCAATGCAAAAGAAGTTGGTGCGTACTTCATGGATAAGCTGAAGAACCTTCCACATGTGAAAGAGGTTCGTGGTATGGGACTGATGATCGGTGTTGAGTTTGATGATACAATCGGTGCTGTTGATGTGAAGCATGGTGCATTTGACAGAAAGCTTCTGATCACAGCAATTGGTTCGCATGTCATTCGTATGGTTCCACCACTGATTGCAAGCAGAGAAGATTGTGACAAGGCATATACAATTCTGGAAGAGACAGTGAATGCACTTTCAAAATAAAGGCAAGGTGAATTAGATTGAAGAATTTTAGCTTTTCTGTGCCGCAGGATATCATTGTTGGTGCAGGTTCTATTAAGAAATTAGGTGAATGCGCAACCAAACTTGGCGGCACACATGCCCTTATCATCTCCGGTCCCCATCTGAACAAGATGGGACTGGTGGATACATGTAAACAGTCTCTGGCAGATGTTGGGATTCCGGCGGATGCATTTACGGAGACCGAAGGAAATCCTTCGGTTGAGACGGTCGAAAAGGCAACGAAGCTGTACAAGGAATGTGGCGCGGATTTCATTGTGGCATTTGGCGGTGGTTCTCCGATGGATGTGGCAAAGGCTGTCGGTGTTATCGCAAAATACGGTGGAAGCATTACAGAATACGAAGGTGGAGGCAAGGTGCCGGGACCGATTGTTCCGCAGATTGCGATTCCAACGACTGCTGGTACAGGTTCTGAGGTAACTGCATTTTCGGTTATTACCGATCACAGCCGGAACTACAAGCTGACGGTATTCAGTTATGAACTGATTCCAAAGTACGCGATTTTAGACCCGGATCTGATTGCAACGGCTCCTGCTTCTGTGGCAGCAGCGTGTGGAATGGATGCATTTATCCATGCGTGTGAGTCGTATATCTCGACGGATGCTTCTCCGTTTTCCGAGGCGATGTCTGAGAAGGCGATGGAACTGATCGGGCGTTCGATCCGGGCTTACGTGGCAAATCGTACGGATGTCGATGCCGCCAGTGATATGCTGGTTGGTTCCCTCTTTGCGGGTATTGCATTTTCGTGGGCGAGACTTGGCAATGTACATGCGATGAGTCATCCGGTCAGTGCGTATTTCGATGTACCACATGGCGTGGCAAATGCAATCTTGCTTCCGACGATTCTGGATTATAACAAGCTTGCGGATAAAGGTAAATATAAGAAAATCTACGAATATGTGAGTGAGACACACAGAAGCGATGAGAGCTTCACACCGGATATGCTGGTGGATGCGATCAGAGCGTTGAATAATAGTCTTTCAATTCCTGCAAATCTTACAGAAGTAGGAGTGACGGAAGACAAGATCGATGTCATGGCAGACGATGCCATGAAGAGCGGAAACATCATGGTGAACCCACGCCGCTCTACGAAGAAGGATATCGTAGCTCTTTACAAAAAGGCTATGTAATATCAAACCTGTCTACACGGGAAAAGGTTGTCGCTTGTCGGCAGCCTTTTTCTATTGAGGATATTATTTGCAAAACAACCCTCAGAGATAATGATTTGCATGGAAAAATATACTATTCGGAATCAGATGCGATGTATGGAATCTAAACGATTCTAAAAATTGTAAATAAAAAAATATAGATAAACCGGTGGCAGTTTTATGATAAAAATGTTAAAATGATAATAATTATGGACAAGAATGAAAATGAGGGCTTATAAATTATGAAAAAACAGGTTATAACGATTGGAAAACGTGACTTTGAAATTGGAAAACGTCCTTATGTGATGGGAATCCTGAATGTGACACCGGATTCCTTTTCGGATGGCGGAAAGTACGGAGATCTGGATGCGGCGTTGAAGCATACAGAAGAAATGATCAAGGAAGGTGCCGATATCATTGATGTTGGCGGAGAGTCGACTCGACCGGGACATGTGAAGATTTCGGTTGCGGAAGAGATTGAACGTACCTGCTTCGTGATTGAGGCAATCAAGGAACGGTTTGAGATTCCGGTTTCGTTAGATACGTACAAATATCAGGTGGCTCAGGCGGGAATTCTGGCTGGTGCCGATCTGATCAACGATATATGGGGATTTAAATGGGACGATGAGATGGCACCGCTTTGCGCGAAATACCAGATTCCGGTCTGCCTGATGCACAACCGGAAGGAAGCGGTATACAATGATTTTATTGCGGATGTGATCGCAGACATGAAGGAGTGCGTACAGATTGCGCGCGCATCAGGACTTGCCGACGATAAGATCATCTTAGATCCGGGGATTGGATTCGCAAAGACTACGGAAGAGAACTTAAAGTTTATGAACCATCTGGAGGATCTGGTTGCACTCGGATATCCGGTACTGCTTGGAACTTCGAGAAAATCCATGATTGGAAATACACTGAATCTGCCGGTTGACGAGCGAGAGGAAGGAACAATGGCAACTTCTGTCTTAGGACTGGTGAAGGGGTGCAGCTTCTTCCGTGTACATGATGTGAAGAAAAATGTGCGTGCGCTTGCGATGACAGATGCAATGCTCAAGGCATAAGATGGCAGGCGTGTGTCATAACGCTGTCAGGGCATTTGCTATGGAATAGGAGACGGAAAAGGACAGAAAAGAAATGGATAAAATATGGATTAAAGATTTAGAGATATTTGCATATCACGGTGTCCTTGCAGAAGAAAAAAGAAATGGACAGAAATTCTATGTAACTGTATCTATGGATGTGGATCTGCATGCGGCAGGCATGACAGATGATCTGGACAAAACGGTCAATTATGCAGAAGTATGTGAACTGATCCGGCGGACGATGCAGGAGGAAAGCTATGATCTGATTGAGGCAGCAGCGGAGAATGTTGCAGATGCGATTTTGCTTGCCTATCCACAGATAAAGATGGTTCATGTGATTGTAAGCAAGCCGGGGGCTCCTATTCCGATGGACTTTGATACGGTCTGCGTGGATATTACAAGAGGCAGACATATTGCGTATCTGGGTATCGGTTCCAATCTCGGAGATAAGGAGGCATACCTTGACTATGCGGTCGATCAGCTGAACAAAGATGAGTATATTCAGGTGACAAAGGTTTCTTCCTATATAATAACAGAACCATATGGCGATGTGGAACAGGATGATTTCTTAAATGGCTGTCTGGAGATTGAGACAATCTATTCTCCACAGGATCTGCTGGCTGTTATCAACGATATTGAACAGGGTGCCGGCAGAAAGCGGCTGATCCACTGGGGTCCAAGAACTTTGGACATTGACATTTTGCTCTATGATCAGGAAATGATCATGGAAGACACGCTGAAGGTGCCGCATGTGGAGATGGCAAAGCGCGCGTTCGTGCTTGAACCACTTGCCGAAATCGCACCATATGCCTACCATCCGGGCTACCATAAGACGATCATCGAACTACTGGAAATATTACAAAACAAAAAAGATTAAACTACAATATAAGAAAAACTATATTCAAGGGAGCGGCAAATGACATGCGTATGCCATTTGCATTGTAACCGGAAGTATATAAATGAGCAGATAATTATCCGATACAATCGATGTGTAGAAATCATGCGGGACACTGGTATTTATCCTAACGCAGACCATTGGAGCACATCAGCACTTAGCGAGTAACGCATTCATTCGCAGAATGATGTGTTAGGAGCTTAGTGTCTGCTATGTGCGGAAGTGAGCGAGAGCGCGTCTGCGTATGGATAATAGCAGTGTTCTGCATGAGACATACAGGAAATGTCGGATAATTATCTGCGGATGAAATAGGGAGGTAAAAACTATGGCATACAAAATGTTTGCCGCCATCTACGTGGGAAGCAGCGAGATATCCATGAAGATCTTCCAGGTAAATGGTAGAAAAACGTTTCGTCAGATTGACAGTGTCAGCCGGATACTGGAGCTTGGGCGGGACACCTATCGCGAAGGAAAACTGAGCCGGGAGTCGATCAAAATGATTTGCGAAGAACTCGAAGGCTTAAAACATAAAATGGAAGAATACAAGATCACAGAATACCGTGCCTATGCGACGAGTGCGGTACGTGAGGCAGATAACATGGATCTGGTGCTGGATGTGATCGAGCATACCACAGGTATCCGTGTACAGGTTCTGAGTAACTCGGAACAGCGTTATATCAGCTTCAAGGGACTGGTTGCGAAGTATTCGGATTTCCATCAGGTTGTCAGCAAGAACACAGCGTTCGTCGATGTCGGTGCTGGAAGCGTGCAGATTTCCCTGTTTGATAAGAACAATCTAGTTGTCACAGAGAATATCCCGATTGGTGCGGTGCGTGTTCGTGATTATCTGGCACTCATCGGGCACAAGTCCGGAAGACTCGATGAGATCATGGCAGACTATGTAGATAATGATATTGTATCGTTCCGAAATATTTATCTGAAGGATAAAGAAATCAAGAACATTATCGCTGTTGGTGAGGTCGTAAGCTCCCTGAAGAAGATCGTGCCGGAACTTTCCATCAAGGATGTGATCACGCGGGCGCAGTTTGATGCGATGTACAAGCGTGTTATCAGTATGCCGGCGCAGGAGCTCGCGGAAAAATACGGTATTCCATACGAGCGTGCGACGCTGATGTTACCGAACATCACAATCTACCAGTCGTTCCTGAACAACTGTAAGGCAGAGGAAATGTATGTGCCGGATGTGGATTTCTGCGAGTGTATCGTGGCAAATTACATGGACGAAGGAAGCCGTGTCGTGTTCAATCACAATTTTGAGGAAGATATTCTTGCAACAGCGAATAACATTGCGAAGCGGTATCGCTGCAATCGGAATCATGTGGAGCAGACCGCATATTTTGCACTGAAGATCTTCGATGTGGTTCGTAAGCCGTTTGGATTGGATAAGATGCAGCGTCTGCAGCTTCAGATTGCGGCACTTCTGCATGAATGTGGTAATTTCATCAATCTGCATGATGGAGCGAGAAATTCCTATTATATAGTAGCAAATACTGAGATCCTTGGACTTTCGCACAAAGAGCGTATGGAAGTGGCAAATGTAGTCAAGTACAACCCACTGTATCTTCCATCGAAGGATAAGATATCAGCAGAACTTGATGGCTGTGATTATATTGTGATCGCGAAGCTTGCAGCAATCTTACGAATTGCGAATATTCTCGATAAGAGCCATATGCAGAAGATCGAAGATATTTCCGTGACATTGAAAGACGGAAAGCTGATTATTCTGGCAAAGACATACGAAGATATCTCACTGGAGGCGGGACTTTTTGAAGCACGTGCAGATTTCTTTGAGCAGATCTATGGAATCAGACCGGTACTTCGGGTGAAAAGGAGTGTGTAAGGAATGGACAAAAAATTATTGGAAAAACCGGAAAATTATTATAACCGTGAGATGAGCTGGTTACAGTTTAATTACAGAATCTTAAATGAGGCGAAGGATAAGTCAATTCCACTGTTTGAACGCCTGAATTTCCTGAGTATCACAGAATCAAATCTGTCTGAGTTCTTCATGGTGCGTGTAGCATCTCTGATCGATCTGGTACACGCAGATGTAAAGAAGAAGGACATTGCAGGATTGACGCCGCAGGGGCAGCTCGATCTGATTATTCCTGAGACGAAGAACATGATTGCGAGCCAGTACAGCACACTGAACCGCCAGATTCTTCCTGCAATGGAAGAAAATGGTCTGAAGCTTGTTAAGCATTATGAGGACTTAAACGAGAAGCAGAGCAAGTTCGTAGATAAATATTTTGAGAAGGAAGTGTATCCGGTACTTACGCCGATGGCAGTTGATTCTTCGAGACCATTTCCACTGATCAGCAACAAGACTTTAAATATTGGTGCACTGATCCGTGATAAGAAGAAGGATGTTATTGACATTGCAACCGTACAGGTACCATCCGTGTTGCCACGTGTGGTTGAGATTCCGGGCGAGGACGGATGCAGAGAGATCATTCTGCTCGAGCAGATCATTGAGAAGAACTTGAATCAGCTCTTCTTAAATTACGAGATCATTTGCGCGTATCCATACAGAATTATGCGAAATGCAGACCTTGCAATCGACGAGGACGATGCGTCCGATCTGTTGAAGGAGATCGAAAAGCAGATTAAGAAGCGTGCGTGGGGCGAGGTTATCCGGCTCGATGTGGAAGCAGAGATGGATAAGCGTCTGCTGAAAGAATTGAAGAAACAGTTAAATGTCAACAGCGATTATGTCTATTCGGTAAATGGACCACTTGATCTTACGTTCCTTGGAAAGGTACGTGGACTCGATGGCTTTGATCATTTGAAGAATAAGAAATACATCCCACAGCCGGTGAAGGGATTGGATCTCGATGCGAATATCTTCGACCAGATCAAGAAGAAGGATATCCTGTTACACCATCCGTATGATGAGTTTACACCGGTCATTGAGTTCATCAAACAGGCGGCAATTGATCCGGATGTACTTGCGATTAAGCAGACGTTGTACCGTGTCAGTGGCAATTCTCCAATCATTGCAGCACTTGCACTTGCAGCGGAAAATGGCAAGCAGGTAACGGTACTTGTTGAGTTAAAAGCACGATTTGATGAAGAAAATAATATAAATTGGGCAAAAAAACTGGAAAAAGCGGGTTGCCATGTTATTTATGGTCTGGTAGGATTAAAGACGCATTCCAAAATTGCACTCGTTGTCAGACGGGAAGAAGATGGCATCAAGCGATATGTTCATCTTGGAACTGGTAACTATAATGATGTGACAGCAAAGTTATATACAGATATGGGTATGCTGACTGCATCGGATGCGATAGGGGAGGATGCAACCGCAGTCTTTAATATGTTGTCGGGTTATTCCGAGCCGCCAGCATGGAATAAACTGCTTGTAGCTCCGATCTGGATGAAGGATCGATTCCTTGCACTGATCGACCGGGAGGCAGAGAATGCACGTATGGGTAAGAGTGCTAAGATCATTGCCAAGATGAATTCCCTGTGTGATCCGACGATTATCCGTGCACTGTATGAGGCGAGCAATGCGGGCGTGAAAATCGAACTGATCGTACGTGGTATCTGCTGTCTGAAGACAGGGATTCCGGGACTTTCCGAGAACATCACGGTGCGTTCCATTGTAGGTAACTTCCTGGAGCATGCGAGAATCTTTTATTTCTATAATGATGGATTCGAAGATGTATATATGGGCAGTGCCGACTGGATGCCTAGAAATCTGGACAAACGAGTGGAGATTACATTCCCGGTTGAGGATGAAGACCTCAAAAAACGGGTGATTGAGATTTTGGAGATTCAGCTTTCCGATACATTGAAAGCACATATTATGCAGCCGGATGGCTCATATGCAAAACAGGATCTGAGGGGGCGTGAAAAGTTGGAGGCGCAAAATTATTTTTGCAAACAGGCGATGGGTTCCTTGAAAGAGGACGACAAAAAGAAAGTATCCCGTATCTTCATTCCGCGCATGAAGATCGGTGATTAATAAAAACAATAGAGAGGAGACTTAAAAAAGTGGAAAAGTTTTTTAAGATCAAAGAGAGAGGATCAACGCTTAAGACTGAGATCTTCGCAGGTATCACAACCTTCTTCGCAATGGCTTACATTATCTTTGTAAACCCGAATCAGGTTGCTGCAGAGGGCGCAAATGGATGGCTTGTCGGATTAGGAGCTGATCCGGGAACTATGGGACAGATTTGGAATTCTGTATACATCGCATCTATCATCGTAGCGATCATCGGTACGTTGTTGATGGCATTTGTTGCAGATATGCCGTTTGCACAGGCGTGTGGAATGGGACTCAATTCCTTCTTCTGTACAATCTTCGTAGCTGGCTCTTTCTTCGCTGGCGAGGATGTTAAGACAGGCTATCAGGCAGGTCTTGTTATCGTATTTTTGTCAGGTATTGTATTTCTGCTTCTTTCCGTAACCGGACTTCGTAAGTACATTGCAGTATCTATGCCGGAGTGCCTGAAGAAAGCAATTCCTGCAGGTATCGGTCTGTTCATCGCAATGATCGGTTTCAAGAATGCAGGTATCATCGAGGACAACCAGTACACATTTGTACAGTTCTACGATTTCCATGGCAGAATCAAGCAGATCGGTACAGAGGTTGACGGCGTGATGGTAACAGGTCTGGATGTATGGCATCAGATTGTACCGGTTGTCGTCGCTTTGCTCGGTGTGCTTATCATTGCAATCCTTGCGAAGAAGGGAATTAAGTCAAACGTGATTATTGGAATCCTTGCATCAGCAGTACTTTATTATCTGTTTATGTGGGAGGTACCTTCTTTTGATATGAGCAATATTTCCCAGTCTTTCAAGGATTTTGCAAAAGTAGGTTTCTTAGGCGTATTTAATGGTGACGCATGGGATGCCGCATTTAACAGTTCGTATGTCGGCGGTGTATTCTCCGGAATTATGCTGATCGTAGCATTCTGTCTCGTAGACATGTTCGATACGATCGGAACCATCTATGGTACAGCCGCATCTGCAAACATGATGGATGAGAATGGTGATCCGATCAGCATGAATGAGTGTATGCTCTGTGACTCAATCGGTACAGTATCCGGTGCTCTGCTCGGTACATCTACATGTACAACATTCGTAGAGTCTGCATCTGGTGTTGGTGCCGGTGGTAGAACAGGATTTACAAGTATTATAACAGCACTTTGCTTCGTATTCTGTTTGTTCTTAAGCCCGCTTGCAAGCGTGATCCCAAGCTGTGCAACTGCACCGGCTCTGATCTATGTAGGTGTTCTTATGGCCAGAAACTTTGCAAAGGTAGATATGGACGATATGCTTTCAGCAGTTCCTGCGTTCCTTGCATTGATCATGATGCCTTTGACATATTCTATCTCAAATGGTATCGGTATCGGTGCAATCGCTTATGTTGTAATCGCTCTGTTCACAGGCAATTACAAGAAGAAGGATATCGTAATTACAGTTATCGCTGCATTGTTTGTATGTAAGTTTATCTTCGTCACGATGTAGCCGGATTGTAAAGCAAATAATATGGAAACAAAAGAGGATCGTACTTGCGGGGTGCGGTCCTTTTTTATTGTATACGGACCGCCACTATACAATGTTCACAATCCAAATTGTGCAAAATGACGAATAACAGGAAGAAAACAGATTAAAATATTGGATAGTATTGCTTGTTGACTAATTTGCTATATGTGTTATACTTCAACTAGAACAGAAAGAGAGATACAGATCCGGAAGGGAGTTGAGAAGTATGGATGCTGAAAAGTTTACAAAGAAGTCATTAGAGGTAATAGAAAGTTGTGAGAAGCTTGCGTATGAGTATAACAATCAGGAACTGACGCAGGCGCATTTAATGTATGCACTTGTGACGGTGGAAGACAGTCTGATTGCGAAGCTGCTTACGAATATGGGAATCAATATGGATGCGTTTACCGGCGAATGTGAGAAACTGGTTGCAAACCGGCCGAAGGTATCGGGCGGACAGTTGTTTACAAGTCCGGAATTTTCCAAGGCATTGATTCAGGCAGAAAAAGAAGCAAAACAGATGGGTGATGACTACATTTCTGTCGAGCACATTTTCTTGGGTCTGCTTGAGAAGGCAGATAAGGATATCAAGCGAGTGATAAATGCGTATGGTATCACAAGAGGTAAATTCCTTGAGGTGCTGGCGAATATCCGTGGCAACCGGAAGGTAGAAAGTGATAATCCAGAGGATACTTACGATGCATTGAATAAATATGGATACAACCTGGTAGAGCGGGCGCGGGAGCAGAAGCTGGATCCGGTCATCGGTCGTGACAATGAGATCCGAAATATTATCCGAATCCTGTCCCGTAAGACAAAGAACAATCCGGTCTTAATCGGTGAACCGGGTGTTGGTAAGACTGCCGCAATCGAAGGACTGGCACAGCGTATCGTGCGTGGCGATGTGCCGGATTCGCTGAAGGATAAAGATATTTTCGCATTGGATATGGGTGCACTGTTAGCGGGTGCCAAGTATCGTGGTGAGTTCGAGGAACGTCTGAAGGCAGTCCTTGATGAAGTGAAGAATTCCGAAGGTCATCTGATCTTATTTATCGATGAGATTCATACAATCGTCGGAGCTGGTAAGACCGAGGGCTCTATGGATGCGGGCAATATGCTGAAGCCTATGCTTGCGCGTGGTGAGCTGCACTGTATCGGTGCGACAACGCTGGATGAATATCGGAAATACATTGAGAAGGATGCGGCATTGGAACGTCGTTTCCAGCCGGTTATGGTAAATGAGCCGACCGTGGAAGATACGATTTCCATCCTGCGAGGTATCAAGAACCGTTACGAAGTGTTCCACGGTGTCAAGATCAGCGATGGTGCATTGGTCAGTGCGGCAACACTTTCAAATCGTTATATCACAGATCGTTTCCTGCCGGATAAGGCAATCGACCTGGTTGATGAAGCATGTGCGATGATTAAGACAGAACTTGATTCGATGCCTGCCGAATTGGATGAGATTTCCAGAAAGATCATGCAGCGGGAAATTGAGGAAGCAGCACTTAAGAATGAAACAGATCATCTGAGTCAGGATCGTCTGGAGGTACTCCGGAAGGAATTGGAGGAACTGCGGGAACAGTCCAAACAGATGAAGGCAACATGGGAACACGAGAAGCAGGATGTTGAACGTGTACGGAAGCTTAGAGAAGAGTTAGAAGATGTGAATAACCAGATTCAGGTTGCACAGCGCGAGTATAATCTGGAGAAGGCAGCAGAACTGCAATATGGTAAGCTGCCGCAGATCAAGCAGGAGTTGGAGCGTCTGGAAGCGCAGGTCAGTGAGAAGGACAGAAGCCTGGTGCATGAGTGTGTTACAGAGGAAGAGATTGCGAAGATTGTTGCAAAGTGGACAGGAATTCCGGTTGCAAAGCTGACGGAGAGTGAGCGTAACAAGACCTTGCACCTTGGCGATGAGTTGCACAAACGTGTTGTTGGACAGGATGTGGCAGTGCAGTTAGTCAGCGATTCCATCATTCGTTCGAAGGCAGGTATCAAGGATCCGACAAAGCCGATTGGATCATTCTTATTCCTTGGACCAACTGGTGTAGGTAAGACAGAACTTGCGAAGTCGCTTGCTGCTGCATTGTTTGATAATGAAGCAAACATGGTGCGTATCGATATGAGTGAGTACATGGAGAAGCACAGTGTGGCACGACTGATCGGAGCGCCTCCGGGATATGTTGGATACGATGAAGGCGGACAGCTCACAGAGGCAGTCAGACGGAAGCCATATTCTGTTGTCCTTTTTGATGAGGTAGAAAAGGCACATCCGGATGTATTCAATGTACTGTTACAGGTGCTTGATGATGGACGTATCACAGACTCGAAGGGCAAGACCGTCGATTTCAAGAATACGATTCTGATCATGACATCCAACATTGGCTCCGAGTATCTGCTTGAAGGTATTGATGAGAATGGTGAGATCAAGCCAGAGGCATCGGCACAGGTTATGGCAGGCTTGAAGAATCATTTCCGTCCGGAGTTTTTGAACCGTCTGGATGAGATTATCATGTTCAAGCCGCTTGACAAGGCGTCTATCAGTGGTATTGTCAACCTGTTGCTTGCAGATCTGAATAAGCGGATTGCAGATAAGGAGCTGACACTGAAGCTTACCGATGCAGCGATGGATCATGTCATTGAAGCCGGTTACGATCCGCATTACGGAGCGCGACCACTCAAGCGTTATCTGCAGAAGAATGTGGAGACACTGGTTGCAAAGAGCATCCTGTCGAATGAGCTTCGTGCAGGCGATACGATTACGCTTGATTATGATGACAATGCGTTGTATATCAAGAAGTAAGCTATATAGAATTGGAATACCGTCAATATGGGAGCAATCCTGTATTGACGGTATTTTTTCGCCCGATTACGTGGGAGCATGATTTCATACAGCGATTCTGCCTGAGTATCAGACTGTGCGCATAGTTGCTCGATGTCAATATTGGAGCAAATGTCAGTATTTGACATATTGCTCCTAAAAGGTTGTTCAGCCTTCAAAAAAATGGTAAAATAAGCAAGGCAAAAGTGATGGGAGTTGCACATGAACGATGTTTGTGGAAAACTCTGCGAAAGGAGACAAAACTATGTGGGCAAACGAAAGCGTATTTTATCAGATTTATCCGCTAGGCTTCTGTGGCGCACCATTTGAAAACGATGGCAATCTGGTGTCACGAATCAAGAAGGTGGAGGACTGGATTCCTCACATCCAGAAGCTTGGCGCAAACGCAATATATTTTTCACCGGTATTCGAGAGCGATACACACGGCTACAATACGAGAGATTATACGAAGATCGACTGCCGTCTTGGCACGAACGAGGATTTCAAGGAGGTTGTCGATAAGCTGCATGCAGCAGGAATCAAGGTTGTCTTGGATGGTGTATTTAACCATGTGGGACGCGGCTTCTGGGCATTTCAGGATGTATTGAAAAACCGTTGGGATTCCCCGTACAAAGACTGGTTCCATATCAGCTTCGATGGCAATTCCAACTATAACGATGGACTCTGGTATGAGGGCTGGGAAGGAAACTTTGACCTTGTCAAATTAAACCTTCGGAACGAGGAAGTAATCCAGCACATCTTGTCCTGTGTTAAGGGCTGGATCGATGAGTTCGATATCGACGGTCTCCGTCTGGATGTGGCATATTGCTTAGACCACGATTTTATCCGCAGACTGCGCGCACACTGTGACGGACTGAAGCAGGATTTCTTCTTATTAGGAGAATTGCTGCACGGCGATTACAATGTATTTGTAAATGATGGCATGCTGCACAGTGCGACAAACTATATGTGCTATAAGGGACTTTACTCAAGCTTCAACTGCATGAACATGTTCGAGATCATTCACAGTCTCCTGCAGCAGTTTGGACCAGAAGAATGGACGCGATACAAAGGAAAGCATTTCCTGTCCTTCGTCGATAATCATGATGTGACAAGAGTCGCAAGCATCCTGACGAATAAGAACCATCTGCCGCTTATTTATGCACTTGCGTTTGGTATGCCGGGTATCCCTTGTGTATACTATGGAAGCGAGTGGGGCGCAGAAGGCAGAAAAGAAGAGGGCGATCCGTCCTTGAGATTGAGCTATGAGAAGCCGGAATGGAACGAACTGACTGACTGGATCAGCAAGCTCGCGGAAGCGAAGAAGCACAGCGAAGCATTGAACTACGGTGGATTCCGTTCGGTTGTACTTACGAATCATCAGTGTATCTTCGAACGTCGTTCGGAGCATGAGCGTGTGCTTGTGGCAATCAATGCAAGCGACCAGCCGTACACGGCGCATTTTGATGCCGGATGCGGAACCGCACAGGATCTGATTACCGGACAGCCACACGACTTCGGTGGTGGCTCTGAACTTCCTCCATATTCCGCAGCATTCTGGAAGATGGAGCACTAATCATCAACAAATAAAAAGTCTCGCATAAACTATACAGAAAGTGTATGTTTGCGAGGCTTTTTTATGGCAGTGAAAATCGTAATCGACGCCGGACATGGCGGATATGACGCCGGTGCTACGTATAATGGAAGAAGAGAGAAGGACGATACGCTGGCACTGGCACTTGCGGTCGGTGAGATATTGGAGGCACAGGGATACGATGTTGTCTACACACGGACGGACGATGTCTACGATTCGCCAGTGCAGAAAGCGCGGATTGGAAATGAAAGCGGTGCAGATTTCTTTGTATCGATTCACCGGAATTCCTCCCCGACACCAAACCAGTACAATGGCGTGCAGACACTGATCTATAACAACGCCGGACTCAAGGCAACAATGGCGGAAAATGTGAACAAAGAATTGGAACAGGTCGGCTACCGGAATATCAACGTGGTGGAGCGACCGGATCTTGCGGTACTCCGGCGGACGAGAATGCCTGCAATCCTGGTAGAAGCAGGATTTATCAACAGCGATGTGGACAACAATCTTTTCGATACGAAATTCTCTGAGACAGCAGAGGCAATTGCGCGCGGCATCGATGAGACAATCCGAGATGCCGGATATACGGTTGCGCAGGGAGATATGCGAAGCGATGTTGCACAGGTAAGTGCTCCTGTATCAGAGGAAATGTATATCGCTAAGTCAGAGAACGATGCATCCGGTACGCAGATGGTAAATGAATATTATGGAATTTCACGGACGATTCCAGTATTTGCAGAAGAAACGTCGCAGCAACCAATCGGCTATCAGATACTGGTTGGCATCTACCGGGCGTTTGGAACTGCATCGTATCAGGCAAATCGGTTTATCAATGCAGGATACGACGCAATGGTATATGAGGATGAAGGGCTGTATCAGGTGCGTGTCGGAAATTATGATACGATCGAAGATGCAATTATTGCACAGCGGGAATTGCGCGATCGTGGATATGATACGCTGATTGTGCGGAAAATGTAAATAAAAGTGAAAATGGGTATTGACAACTATAGGTTTACGTGATAAAGTAGCAAACGATGAACTGCCGTAGACAGTAGGTGCCGCGAGGCATAAGCAGGAAAACGCCTACCGAGGAAGAATCGTGATGAACGAATTTTAACTCTCATACTGCGGTGTGGGAGTTTTTCTTTTAAGTGCAGTTTCCGTTAATATTATAAGGAGGTGCAAGACTTTGGCTAAGATCGAGTTAAAACAGCCTGTCGTTGAGGAAATCAAAGAGAATATTAAGGACGCTAAGTCAGTAGTATTGGTTGATTACCGTGGACTTACAGTTGATCAGGATACACAGCTTCGTAAGTCAATGAGAGAGGCAGATGTCATTTACAAGGTATACAAGAATACCATGGTAAAGCTTGCTATTGCTGGTACAGAGTTCGAGTCTTTGAAGGACGAGCTCGAAGGACCTACAGCCGTTGTTATCTCTAAGACAGATGCAACAGCTCCTGCAAGATTGGCAGCTAATTTCGCTAAGGCGAACCCAGCGCTTGAACTTAAGAGTGGTGTTGTTGAGGGTACTCATTACGACACAGACGGCATTAAGAAAATCGCTACAATTCCTTCCAGAGACGAACTTATCTCTAAGTTCCTTGGAAGCATCCAGTCACCAATTACAAACTTTGCTCGTGTTATTAAGCAGATCGCTGAGAGCAAGGAAGCTTAATTGGAATCGTTGAGATTGGAAATTACAAAACAAATTTAAATTTATAATGGAGGATTATTATTATGACAACTCAGGAAATTATTGAAGTTATCAAAGGTTTATCAGTATTAGAGTTAAATGACCTTGTAAAGGCATGTGAGGAAGAGTTCGGCGTATCTGCAGCAGCAGGCGTTGTAGTTGCAGCAGCAGGTGCAGACGGTGCTGGCGCAGCTGAGGAGAAGGATTCCTTCGACGTAGAGCTTACAGAAGTAGGTCCTAACAAGGTTAAGGTTATCAAGGTTGTTCGTGACTGTACAGGTCTTGGACTTAAGGAAGCTAAGGACGTTGTTGATGGCGCTCCTAAGGTTCTTAAGGAAGGTGCTTCTAAGGAAGAGGCTAACGAGATCAAGGAGAAGCTTGAGGCTGAAGGCGCTAAGGTTACTCTTAAGTAATTTCGACTTAAACATTAAATGTCCGGTTTGGCAGATGCCAAGCCGGATTTTTTATCTAAGAAATGATACAAAGAAATCTTTTTTATTTTTCTGCAATTTTTTTCAAAAAGTGTGTTGACACAAATTTCCAACCATGATAGTATAGTAAAATGTCATTACTATGGATATGTGTGCTATAAATTCGGATAGTAAAGAAAAAACCAAATAAATTCAAGGGGTGAATGCGTCGATGAAAAAGTACAGAATGCGTCCTGTGAAATCGGGAAGAGGTATGCGAATGAGTTTTTCAACTGAGAAGAGAGTTTTGGACATGCCAAACCTCATCGAAGTGCAGAAGAATTCATATCAGTGGTTCCTTGACGAAGGTTTGAGAGAAGTGTTTAAGGATATTTCTCCAATCGTCGATTACACAGGCAATTTGAGTTTGGAACTGGTTGATTATCAGTTGTGTAAGGAAGACATCAAGTATTCTATTGAAGAATGCAAGGAACGTGATGCAACTTATGCAGCTCCAATCAAGGTCAATGTGCATCTTCGTAATGAAGAAACAGGTGAAATTGCACAGCATGATATCTTCATGGGTGATCTTCCACTTATGACAGAGACAGGTACATTCGTAATCAATGGTGCAGAGCGAGTTATCGTCAGCCAGTTGGTTCGTTCTCCTGGTATCTACTATGCAATCGATCACGATAAATTTGGTAAGACCTTGTACTCATCTACAGTGATTCCAAACCGTGGTGCATGGCTGGAGTATGAGACGGATTCCAATGATGTATTTTACGTACATGTTGATAGAAATAGAAAGGTGCCAATCACAGTTTTGATTCGTGCACTTGGCTTTGGAACAAACCAGGAGATCATTGATCTGTTTGGTGAGGAGCCAAAGATTATGGCGAGCTTGGAGAAGGATGTTTCAAACAGTTTTGAGACAGGTGTCATCGAGCTTTATAAGCGACTTCGTCCGGGCGAACCAGAGGAAGTAGAAAATGCGACAAATCTCTTCATGGGTATGTTCTTCGATGCAAGAAGATATGATCTGGCGAAGGTTGGTCGTTATAAGTATAATAAGAAGCTTGCATTAAAGAATCGTATTGCAGGTCATGTTCTGGCAGAGGATGTCATTGATCCAAGTACTGGTGAAGTTTTGTTTGCAGCAGGTACCACTCTTACAAGAGAGGATGCAACTGCAATCCAGAACGCAGCAGTTCCTTTTGTGTACATTCAGACGGAAGAGAAGAATGTAAAGGTACTGTCAAACCTGATGGTAGATCTTTCTGAATATGTAGGTTTCGATCCGAAGGAAGTTGGCATACATGAAGCAGTTTATTATCCGGTATTAGAGAAACTCTTACAGGAGTACGATGACGAGGACGAGTTAAAGGCAGCCATCGAGGCAAATGTAAGCGAGCTTGTACCAAAGCATATTACAAAGGAAGATATCATTGCTTCCATTAACTATAACATTCATCTGGAGTATGGCATCGGTAACGACGATGATATCGACCACCTGGGCAACCGTCGTATCCGTGCAGTCGGTGAATTGCTCCAGAACCAGTACAGAATCGGTCTTTCCCGTATGGAAAGAGTCGTTCGTGAGCGAATGACAACGCAGGATAAGGATACTGTTACCCCGCAGTCTCTGATCAACATCAAGCCTGTTACAGCAGCCGTGAAGGAGTTCTTCGGAAGCTCTCAGTTGTCACAGTTCATGGATCAGAACAACCCACTTTCTGAGCTGACACATAAGAGACGTCTGTCAGCCCTTGGTCCGGGTGGTTTGTCAAGAGATCGTGCCGGATTCGAGGTTCGAGATGTACACTACACACATTATGGTAGAATGTGTCCAATCGAGACACCTGAAGGTCCGAATATCGGTTTGATCAACTCTCTTGCTACGTATGCAAGAATCAATGAGTATGGTTTCGTTGAGGCGCCATACAGAAAGCTGGATAAGTCAGATCCTGCCAATCCGGTTGTTACAGATGAAGTTGTATATCTGACAGCGGACGAAGAGGATAATTATATTGTTGCACAGGCGAATGAGCCATTGGATGAGGACGGTCACTTCAAGAAGAACAACGTATCTGGTCGTTTCAGGGAAGAGACATCTGAGTTCCCGAAGGCAAACGTTGACCTGATGGACGTATCACCAAAGATGGTATTCTCTGTTGCTACATCCATGATTCCTTTCCTGGAGAACGATGATGCAAACCGTGCCCTCATGGGATCCAACATGCAGCGTCAGGCAGTGCCACTTCTTCGTACAGAAGCTCCGGTTGTTGGAACAGGTATGGAAGCAAAGGCAGCTGTTGACTCAGGTGTATGTATTGTTGCAAAACACGATGGTGTTGTTGAGATGTCATCCAGCGAGAAGATCATTGTCAAGTGTGACGATGGTACATTGGATGAGTACCATGTAATCAAGTTTGCCCGAAGCAACCAGGGTAACTGTATGAACCAGCGCCCGATCGTGAAGAAGGGTGATCGTGTAACAAAGGGAATGGTAATCGCTGATGGTGCATCTACATCAAACGGTGAGATTGCACTTGGTAAGAACCCATTGATCGGATTCATGACATGGGAAGGTTACAACTACGAGGATGCCGTTCTTCTGAGTGAGAGACTGGTAAAGGAAGATGTGTATACATCTGTTCATATTGAAGAGTACGAGACAGAAGCAAGAGATACAAAGCTCGGACCAGAAGAGATCACAAAGGAAGTTTCCGGAAACGGTGATAATGCCCTGAAGGATCTGGACGAGAACGGTGTTATCCGTATCGGTGCGGAAGTTCGTGCCGGTGATATCTTAGTTGGTAAGGTAACTCCAAAGGGAGAGACTGAGGCAACAGCCGAGGAGAGACTGCTTCGTGCAATCTTCGGAGAGAAAGCAAAAGAGACAAGAGATACATCACTGAAGGTGCCACATGGTGCTTACGGTGTTGTTATGGATACAAAGATCTTTACGAGAGAAAATGGCGATGAACTGCCACCAGGAGTAAACAAGTCTGTTCGTGTATACATTGCACAGAAGAGAAAAATCTCCGTTGGTGATAAGATGGCTGGTCGTCATGGTAACAAGGGTGTTATCTCGCGTATCCTTCCAGTTGAGGATATGCCATTCCTGCCAAATGGTCGTCCACTTGATATCGTGTTGAACCCATTGGGCGTACCTTCCCGTATGAATATCGGACAGGTGCTTGAGATTCACCTTAGCCTTGCTGCAAAGGTACTTGGATTTAACGTATCTACACCAGTCTTCGATGGTGCAAACGAGCATGATATCATGGATGCTCTGGAGATGGCAAATGATTATGCAAACTCCGATTGGGAGACATTCTATGAGAAGTATAAAGATGATACAGAGAAGGAAGTTATGGATTATCTGTATGAGCACCGTGACCACCGTGAAGAGTGGAAGGGTGTTCCAATCAACCGTACAGGTAAGGTAAAGGTACGTGATGGTAGAACCGGTGAGGAATTTGATTCACCAGTTACAATTGGATTCATGCATTACCTGAAACTGCATCATCTGGTTGATGATAAGATTCATGCACGTTCGACAGGTCCTTACGGAATGGTTACACAGCAGCCACTTGGTGGTAAGGCACAGTTCGGTGGACAGCGTTTTGGTGAGATGGAGGTTTGGGCTCTTGAGGCTTACGGTGCATCTCATACATTGCAGGAGATCCTGACTGTGAAGTCCGATGATGTAACAGGACGTCTGAAGACTTACGAAGCAATCATCAAGGGTGAAAATATCCCGGCTCCTGGTATTCCAGAATCCTTCAAGGTATTGCTTAAGGAGTTCCAGTCACTTGGTCTGGATGTCGGAGTTCTCGATGAGAACGGTGAAGAGGTAGAACTCGGAGAGTCTATGGATACCGGAAATGAGAACGTGAAGAAGTATATGGGCGAAGATCCAGACGACTTCAATGAGGATCTTGGAGAGAACGGATACAGCGGAATTAACGAGGATAACGAATTAGAGTCTTTGAATGATGATTATCTGGACGATGATTTCGACGGTAATTTCGATGATGAATTTTAAGGAAGGAGATTTGTAAGAGATGTTAGCGATGAATAACGAGAAAAATCAAGAGCAGCCTATAAATTTTGATGCCATCAAAATTGGACTTGCATCTCCTGAAAAGATAAGAGAATGGTCTCATGGCGAGGTTACAAAGCCAGAGACAATCAATTATAGAACTTTGAAGCCAGAAAAAGATGGTCTTTTCTGTGAGAGAATCTTTGGACCAAGCAAGGACTGGGAATGTCATTGTGGTAAGTACAAGAAGATTCGTTTTAAGGGCGTTGTCTGTGACCGTTGTGGTGTAGAGGTTACAAAAGCTTCCGTACGTCGTGAGCGTATGGGACATATCGAGCTTGCTGCACCAGTGTCACATATCTGGTACTTCAAGGGAATTCCAAGCCGTATCGGATTGATGCTTGACATTTCTCCAAAGCTTTTGGAGAAGGTACTGTACTTTGCATCTTACATTGTAATTGATCCGGGAGAGACGAATCTGGAATACAGACAGGTGCTCTCTGAGGCAGAATACAGAAAGGCAGAAGAGGACTTCGGCGGAAAGTTCCGTGTTGGAATGGGTGCCGAGGCAATTAAGGAGCTTCTTCAGGCAGTTGATCTGGACAAAGAGGCTGAGACTTTGACAGAGGAGCTGCAGACAGCAACCGGACAGAAGCGTGCACGTGTCATTAAGCGTCTGGAGGTTGTAGAAGCATTCCGTAACTCACATAATAAGCCTGAGTGGATGATTCTGGATGCAATTCCAGTTATCCCACCAGATATCCGTCCAATGGTACAGTTGGATGGTGGTAGATTCGCAACTTCCGATCTGAATGATCTGTATCGTCGAATCATCAACCGTAACAACCGTTTGAAGAGACTGTTGGATCTGAAGGCACCTGACATCATTGTTCGTAATGAGAAGCGTATGCTGCAGGAAGCCGTTGATGCATTGATTGATAATGGTAGAAGAGGACGTGCGGTAACTGGTCCTGGTAACCGTGCATTGAAGTCTCTTTCTGATATGTTAAAGGGTAAGCAGGGACGTTTCCGTCAGAACCTTCTTGGTAAGCGTGTTGACTATTCCGGACGTTCCGTTATCGTAGTTGGTCCGGAGCTGAAGATTTATCAGTGTGGACTTCCAAAGGAAATGGCAATCGAGCTGTTCAAGCCTTTCGTAATGAAAGAATTGACAGCACGTGGTATTGCTACAAACGTAAAGGCAGCAAAGAAGAAGGTTGAGTCTTTGGAGCCAGAAGTATGGGATGTATTGGAGGATGTAATCAAAGAGCATCCAGTTATGCTGAACCGTGCCCCGACGCTTCACAGACTTGGTATTCAGGCATTTGAGCCAATCCTGGTAGAAGGTAAGGCAATCAAGCTTCATCCATTGGTATGTACCGCGTTCAACGCCGACTTCGATGGAGACCAGATGGCTGTGCACCTTCCACTTTCTGTAGAGGCACAGTCTGAGTGTAGATTCCTGCTTCTGTCACCAAACAACTTGTTGAAGCCTTCTGATGGTGGTCCGGTAGCCGTTCCTTCTCAGGATATGGTACTTGGTATTTACTATCTGACTATGGAGCGCTATGCAAGTATTTCTGACGAAGAAGCTGCAAATGTAGAGATTAAGAAAGAATATCTTGCTGACGACGAGAAGGGCAATCTGGAGCAGTTGCATACAGATTGTTATGCAGGCGAGTTAGATGCAGATGATTATATCAGAGTTCGTGTCGTTGCAAAGAAGACAAAGGCAGAGACATTCTACAAGAATATTGTAGGAACAGTCAGAAACTTCATGAAGCCGAAGTTCAGCAGCGAGAACCTTGCAATGCTCGCATATGAGAACAAAGAGATTACATTACATCAGAAGATCGAAGTTGTTCGTACTGTTACGACTCCAGATGGCGAGAAGCATACAGGATTCGTTGAGTGTACACTGGGACGTCTGATCTTTAACGAGATTATTCCACAGGATCTTGGATTCGTAGACAGAACAAATCCAGATAATATCCTGGAGCCAGAAATCAACTTCCATGTTGATAAGAAGCAGTTGAAGAAGATCCTTGACAAGTGTATCAATACACACGGTGTTACAAAGACCGCAGAGGTATTGGACGATATCAAGGCAATGGGTTATAAGTACTCAACAAGAGGTGCGATTTCAGTATCTATTTCTGATATGACAGTGCCTGCATCTAAGAAGGATATTCTGGAGCATGCACAGGAAATCGTAGATAAAGAGAATATGCTGTTCGGTCGTGGATATCTGACCGACGAAGAGCGTTATCATGCCGTTGTCAAGACATGGCAGGATGCTGATGACAAGCTTACAAAGGCTCTGTTGGATGGACTTGACAAGTATAACAACATCTACATGATGGCAGATTCCGGTGCCCGTGGTAGTGATAAGCAGATCAAGCAGCTGGCTGGTATGCGTGGACTGATGGCAGATACATCAGGACGTACCATCGAGCTCCCAATCAAGTCAAACTTCCGTGAAGGTCTTGACGTATTGGAGTACTTCATCTCTGCGCATGGTGCTCGTAAGGGACTTTCTGATACAGCCCTTCGTACAGCCGATTCTGGATACCTGACACGTCGTCTGGTAGATGTATCGCAGGATCTGATCATCCGTGATGTTGATTGTAGCGTAGATCGTGAAGAGAAGCCAGGCATGTATGTCGAAGTATTTATGGAAGGTGATCGTGTAGTCGAGAGCCTGAAAGATCGTATCACAGGTCGTTACGCAGCGGAAAGCATTTACGATAAAGATGGTAACATGCTTGTAAAGGTAAATCATATGATCACTCCAAAGCGTGCAGAGAACGTTTTGAAGAATGGTGTAGATAAGGATGGTGTTCCATTCACACTCGAAGGTGAGTCAGAACCAAGAAGAGATGCAAAGATCAAGATTCGTACGATCCTCACATGTCGTTCACACCTTGGCGTATGTTCAAAGTGCTACGGTTCAAACATGGCAACCGGACAGGCAGTTCAGGTTGGTGAGGCAGTCGGAATCATCGCTGCGCAGTCAATCGGTGAGCCTGGTACACAGCTTACAATGAGAACATTCCATACAGGTGGTGTGGCCGGTGGAGATATTACACAGGGTCTTCCTAGAGTTGAGGAGTTGTTCGAGGCAAGAAAGCCAAAGGGACTTGCAATCATCACAGAACTTGGTGGTGTGGTTGAGATCCGTGAGACAAAGAGAAAGCGTGAAGTAGTCATTACAAATCAGGAGACAGGTGAAGCAAAGGCTTACCTTATTCCTTATGGCTCACGTTTGAAGGTACAGGATGGACAGGTACTTGAAGCCGGTGATGAGCTGACAGAGGGTTCTGTAAATCCACATGATATCCTGAAGATCAAGGGTGTACGTGCTGTACAGGATTACATGATCCAGGAAGTACAGAAGGTATACCGTCTGCAGGGTGTTGAGATCAACGATAAGCATATCGAGGTTATCGTTCGTCAGATGCTGAAGAAGATTCGTGTTGAGGAAAGCGGAGATAGCGATTACTTACCAGGAATCAACGTAGATGCACTTGAGTTCACAGAGCTCAACGAGAAGCTGGAAGCAGAAGGCAAGGAACCAGCAAAGGGAACGCAGATTATGCTTGGTATTACCAAGGCTTCTCTTGCTACAAATTCCTTCTTGTCAGCAGCATCCTTCCAGGAGACAACCAAGGTATTGACCGATGCCGCTATCAAGGGCAAGGTTGATCCGTTGATCGGTCTGAAGGAGAACGTCCTGATTGGTAAGCTGATTCCTGCTGGTACAGGTATGAAGCGTTATCGTAATGTGAAGCTTGACACAGGCGATGGAAACATCGATATGTCAGAGGTAACAGGCGAAGAGACAGGTGATTTCGAGGAAGCAGATGCAACCGTAGAAGAAACTGTTAACACAGAAGAGTAATAAAATAAACACACATGGTTGGTGACAGCCATGTGTGTTTTCTTATAAATGACTTTATATTCTAAAAAAATGAAATTTTTTCTTATATTTTGCGGGTTTTCCTGTTGACATCCGACGATTTGAATAATATAATAGTCAAGCATGCGTTTAAGGCATGTGATTTGTGTGTATACTTGTGTATGCATGGTGTAAAATATTTTGAATGGAGGTGAAAACATGCCAACTTTTAACCAGTTAGTTAGAAAGGGAAGACAGACTGTAGAGAAGAAGTCTACTGCACCAGCGCTCTTAAGAAGTTACAACTCACTTAAGAAAAAGCCTACTGATACAGCTTCACCACAGAAGAGAGGTGTTTGTACAGCAGTTAAGACAGCTACTCCTAAGAAGCCTAACTCAGCTCTTAGAAAGATCGCCAGAGTTCGTTTGTCAAACGGAATCGAGGTTACATCTTACATCCCAGGAGAAGGTCACAACCTTCAGGAGCACAGCGTTGTTCTGATCCGTGGTGGTAGAGTAAAGGACTTACCTGGTACAAGATACCATATCATCAGAGGTACTCTTGATACAGCAGGTGTTGCTAAGAGACGTCAGGCACGTTCTAAGTACGGTGCTAAGAGACCGAAGGATGCAAAATAAATCGGTAGATTAGTATTGTAACAGTTCGTATTTCAAGAACTAAAAAGTGCGAAAGTGGGTTATGTTTTCCGTATTATATATTTATAGAAGGAAAGATAGCAATTTCCGCACGAACACATTTCCACAATACTCAAGTACAGCAGGTAACGGTTTGCTGTATCTCTATTGAGGGGAATGTGAGTACCGTTGAATTAATTCGGATTGAAAGATCCAAAAATAATTAAGGAGGGAAGAACCGTGCCACGTAAAGGACATATTGCAAAAAGAGACGTATTAGCGGATCCAATTTACAACAATAAGATCGTTACAAAGCTTATCAACAACATCATGCTTGATGGTAAGAAGGGTGTTGCTCAGAAGATCGTTTACGGTGCTTTTGATCGTATCGCAAACGAGACTGGTAAGGAGGCTTTAGAGGTTTTCGATGCTGCTATGAATAATATCATGCCATCACTCGAAGTTAAGGCCAGACGTATCGGTGGTGCAACATACCAGGTTCCAATCGAAGTAAGACCTGACAGAAGACAGGCTTTAGCGCTTCGTTGGTTGACAACTTACTCACGTGCAAGAAGTGAGAAGACTATGGAAGAAAGACTTGCAAAAGAGCTTATGGATGCAGCAAACAATACAGGCGCATCTGTTAAGAGAAAAGAAGACATGCACAAGATGGCAGAGGCAAACAAGGCATTTGCTCATTACAGATTCTAGTTTTCGGGTGCATATATACTAAAATAAGGAGGAAAAAACCTTGGCTGGAAGAGAATATCCACTTGATAGAACAAGAAACATCGGTATCATGGCACATATTGATGCTGGTAAGACAACTCTTACAGAGAGAATTCTTTACTATACTGGTGTAAACTATAAGATTGGTGAGACTCATGATGGCGCTTCTACCATGGACTGGATGGAGCAGGAGAAAGAGCGTGGTATCACAATCACGTCTGCTGCTACAACATGTCACTGGACATTAGAGGATCATCATAAGAAGAAGCCAGGTGCTTTAGAGCATCGTATCAATATCATCGATACTCCGGGACACGTAGACTTTACTGTTGAGGTAGAGCGTTCACTTCGTGTATTGGACGGAGCTGTTGGTGTATTTGATGCAAAGGCTGGTGTTGAGCCACAGTCAGAGAACGTATGGCGTCAGGCTGACACATACAATGTTCCACGTATGGCATTCATCAATAAGATGGATAAAATGGGTGCAGACTTTTTCATGTCTGTACAGACAATCATTGACCGTCTTGGCAAGAATGCAATTCCTGTACAGATTCCAATCGGACAGGAAGATGATTTCATCGGACTGATCGATCTGTTCGAGATGGATGCATACTATTATAAGAACGATGAGGGTACAGATATCGAGATTACAGATATCCCTGCAGATTTGAAAGAGCTTGCTGATAAGTGGCATGAGAATCTGGTAGAGAAGTGTTGTGAGCTTGATGATGACCTTATGATGCAGTATCTTGAGGGTGAGGAGCCATCTATCGCTGATATGAAGGCTGCACTCCGTAAGGGTACAATCGCAAACGAGGCAGTTCCTGTATTCTGTGGTTCTGCTTACAAGAACAAGGGTGTTCAGAAGATGCTCGATGGCGTTATCGAGTACATGCCTGCTCCTACGGATATCCCTGATATCACAGGTACAGACGAAGATGGTAACGAGGTAACTCGTCCTTCATCTGATGAAGCTCCATTTGCAGCACTTGCATTTAAGATTATGACAGATCCTTTCGTAGGAAAGTTGGCATTCTTCAGAGTATATTCCGGTACATTGAACTCAGGTTCTTATGTACTGAACGCAACAAAGGGTAAGAAGGAGCGTGTAGGACGTATCGTTCAGATGCATGCAAATTCCCGTACAGAGATCGACAAGGTTTACTCTGGTGATATCGCTGCAGCAGTTGGATTCAAGGTTACAACAACCGGTGATACAATCTGTGACGAGCAGCATCCAGTAATCCTTGAGTCTATGGAATTCCCTGAGCCAGTTATTGAGCTTGCTATCGAGCCAAAGACAAAGAATGATCAGGGTAAGATGGGTGAAGCTTTGGCAAAGCTTGCTGAAGAAGATCCTACATTCCGTGCACATACAGATTCAGAGACAGGTCAGACAATCATCGCAGGTATGGGCGAGCTTCACTTGGAAGTTATCGTTGATCGTCTTCTCCGTGAGTTCAAGGTTGAGGCAAACGTTGGTGCACCTCAGGTTGCTTACAAGGAGACATTTACTAAGGCTGTTGATGTAGATAGCAAGTACGCTAAGCAGTCTGGTGGTCGTGGTCAGTATGGTCACTGTAAGGTTAAGTTCGAGCCTATGGATCCAAACGGTGAAGAGCAGTTTATTTTTGAGTCAACTGTTGTCGGTGGTGCTATTCCTAAGGAATACATCCCAGCTGTTGGTGAAGGTATCGAGGAAGCAGCAAAGGCTGGTATCCTTGGCGGATATCCGGTACTTGGTGTTAAGGCAAACGTTTATGATGGTTCTTACCATGAAGTCGATTCTTCAGAGATGGCATTCCACATCGCTGGTTCTATGGCATTCAAGGATGCTATGGCAAAGGGTGGAGCAGTGCTTCTTGAGCCTATCATGAAGGTTGAGGTTACAATGCCTGAGGAGTACCTCGGTGATGTAATCGGTAGCTTGAATGCAAAGCGTGGACAGATCCAGAGTATGGACGATATCGGTGGTGGAAAGATTGTTAAGGCATTGGTTCCACTTGCTGAGATGTTCGGTTACTCTACAGAGCTTCGTTCTTCTACACAGGGACGTGGTAACTACTCTATGTTCTTCGAGAAGTATGAGCAGTGTCCAAAGAACATTCAGGAGAAGGTTCTTGCAAACAAGAACTCTTAATTCTGCAAAGTATATATTTGTAGGACAATTTTAAAAAATTGCTTGAAAATATCGCTATATTTTAATATAATGATTTTTAGCCGAGTAAACGCCCGGAAAGGGCAAATAAATTGCCCGGAGGGGCTATATTAAGGAGGAAATTATAATGGCAAAGGAAAAGTTTAACAGATCAAAGCCACATTGTAACATTGGTACAATCGGACACGTTGACCACGGTAAAACTACTTTAACAGCTGCAATTACAAAGGTATTGGCTGCTAGAGTTGCTGGTAACACAGCTACAGATTTCGAGAACATCGATAAGGCTCCAGAAGAGAGAGAAAGAGGTATCACTATCTCTACAGCTCACGTTGAGTACGAGACAGAGAAGAGACATTACGCACACGTTGACTGTCCGGGCCATGCTGACTATGTAAAGAACATGATCACTGGTGCTGCACAGATGGATGGTGCTATCCTCGTTGTTGCTGCAACTGATGGTGTTATGGCTCAGACAAAGGAGCATATCCTTCTTTCACGTCAGGTAGGTGTACCTTATATCGTAGTATTCCTGAACAAGTGCGATATGGTTGACGATGAGGAACTTCTTGAGCTCGTAGAGATGGAAGTTACAGAGCAGCTTGAAGAGTATGGTTTCAATGACTGCCCAATCATCAAGGGTTCTGCTCTTAAGGCTCTTGAAGATCCAATGGGTCCTTGGGGTGATAAGATCATGGAGCTTATGGATACAATTGATTCATACATTCCAGATCCACAGAGAGCTACAGATAAGGACTTCATCATGCCTGTAGAGGACGTATTCACAATCACAGGTCGTGGTACTGTTGCAACTGGTAGAGTTGAGGCTGGTGTTATTCATCTTAACGACGAAGTTGAAATCGTTGGTATCAAGCCAGAGAAACAGAAGACAACTGTAACAGGTATCGAGATGTTCCGTAAGCTCCTTGACGAAGGTCAGGCTGGTGATAACATCGGTGCTCTTCTTCGTGGTATCAAGAGAGAGGATATCGTACGTGGACAGGTTCTTTGTAAGCCAGGTTCAATCACATGTCATACAAAGTTCACAGCTCAGGTTTACGTTCTGACAAAGGACGAGGGTGGTCGTCATACACCATTCTTCAACAACTATCGTCCACAGTTCTACTTCAGAACAACTGATGTAACTGGTGTATGTAACCTTCCAGCTGGTACAGAGATGTGCATGCCTGGTGATAACGTAGAGATGACAATCGAGCTCATCCACCCAATCGCTATGAGCCAGGGTCTTACATTCGCTATCCGTGAGGGTGGACGTACTGTAGGATCAGGACGTGTTGCTACAATTATTGAGTAATACTGCAACGACTTTGAGTCGAGCGTATATTTGATAAAATAATAAAGCCGAGAGTATGCTTGCATACTCTTGGCTTTTATTTTTTATCTGCATAGACATTCGACGAATGTCTATGCGCTTGTGATTGCGAAGCAATCGCAAGAGATATACGTGAGTTCTGGATATAGGGCGTGAGCCCGCGAGACAAACACGCGAAGCGTGGTTGTCATGCACGGCGGATTGTATATGCTTTACTATTGAGCAGTTTTGGGTAAAAAATTGTAAATAGGAAAAATCCCCCAATTAAATAGAAAAAAACAGAAAAACGAATGGGGACAATGATTTGAATTTGCAAAAATCACCCAATGACGGTAAAATATACAAGGAAAGAATTGGGGGAAGATGTTGAAATCTCCCCCAATTACCCAATTCCGGTCAACACAGCGGAACAGATAGGAGGTGTCAGGCAGCATGAGCAAGGCAACGACAAAGTTTGCAATCGCATTTGCGTTTAAGGAGTTATTATTAGAAAAATCGATTGATAAAATAACAATCAATGACATTACGGAAAAATGTGGGATAAACCGTCAGACTTTTTATTATCATTTTCATGATATATATGAGTTGATTGAATGGATTTGCGAAACAGATGCAGATCATGTACTGAAACAGAATAAAACATATGATACATGGCAGGAAGGATTTCTGGCAATATTTCATCTGTTGAAAAAGGACGAACCTTTTGTTGTCAACATCTATCATAATGCTCCGCGAGGATATATTTACCGCTATTTGTATAAAGTGACATATCAGCTGATATATGATGTACTCGAAGAAAAAGCGGCAGGTATGGTCGTGCGGGAAGAGGATAAAACATTCATTGCGGATTTTTATAAATATGGATTTGTTGGTCTGGTGTTAGAATGGATTGACAAGGGAATGAAGGAGGATCCGAAACAGATCATAGAAAGATTGAATGCATTGATTCAGGGATCTTTCGCACATGCATTGAATAATGCAAAACTGAACAAGAGCTGATTACGACAAATCTGCCGGTTTGTCGTATATGGATGCAATGTAAGAGAATTGTCGCTTTCTATGACAGTTCTCTTTTTTTGTGCATAGTAGGAAGAAGATTTTGTGGATATACTGTGTATATGGAAACAAAGAAAAATGTCACAGTTTAAACAAAAAAGGAGTGTGTTTATTATGTATTATTCAGCAGGAACTTATGAAGCATTTGCAAGACCGGAAAAACCGGAGGGTGCTGATCGGAAATCAGCATATATCATTGGAACAGGATTAGCGGGACTTTCTGCCGCTTTTTATCTGGTGAGAGATGGGCAGGTAAAAGGAGAGCGTATTCATCTCCTTGAGAAGCTGGATCTTGCCGGGGGCAGCTGCGATGGAAGAAAGGATGTCCGAAAAGGCTTCTACATGCGTGGAGGAAGAGAAATGGATAACCATTTTGAATGTATGTGGGATATGTTCCGGGATGTTCCTTCGATAGAGACACCGGGCGTCTCTGTTCTGGATGAGTATTATTGGTTAAACAAGCATGATCCGAATTACTCCCTTTGCAGGGCTTCTGAGAAATGCGGGCAGGATGCACATACAGATAAGAAATTTACACTTGATAAGGATTCAGCCCTGGCATTGTCAAAGTTGTTTATGACACCGGAAAAAGATTTGGAGGATAAGAAAATCAGTGAGATATTGCCGGATTCCTTCTGGGACACGAATTTCTGGCTGTACTGGCAGACCATGTTTGCATTCCAGAGATGGTCATCTGCATTGGAAATGAAACGGTATTTGTGCAGATACTGCCATCATATTGATGGACTTCCGGATTTTTCCGCACTCCGCTTTACGAAATACAATCAATACGAGAGCATGATTCTTCCGCTTGTAAAATATCTCGAAAGTCACGGTGTGTCAGTCGAGTATGGCATGGATGTCAAAAATGTTGTCATCAAAGATGATAATGGTAAAAAATCTGCTACACAGATCGTATATGAGAAGGATGGAAAACCGGGTACAATTGATTTGATCGAGGATGATCTGGTCTTTATAACAAATGGATGCTGTACAGATACTTCCTGCTATGGAGATCAGAATACAGCGCCGGATTTGAGCCGGATTAAAAATGGTGCAGGCGAATCTTGGGATTTGTGGAAGAATATTGCTGCACAGGCAAAGAATGGTGAGTATGGTAATCCGGATAAATTCTGCGACGATTTTGAAGCAACAAACTGGATGAGCGCAACTGTAGAAACCTCGGATGAAGAGATTATCCAGAAGATTATCAGCATTTGCAAGCGGGATCCGAGAGAAGGAAAGGTAACAACCGGAGGAATTGTGACAGTGAAGGATAGTACCGATAACTGGTATCTTTCGTGGACAATCAATCGCCAGCCGCAGTTTAAAGCGCAGGATAAAAATACGGTTTTGATCTGGGTATATGCACTTACAACGAATAAAGAAGGAAATTATGTAAAGAAGGCAATGCGGGATTGTACAGGTGAAGAAGTTTGCCGGGAGTGGCTGTATCACATTGGCGTGCCGACAGATCAGATTGACGATTGGGCAAAAAATCGCTGCAATACAACAACCTGCTTCATGCCATACATCAATGCGTTCTTCCAGCCAAGAAAAGAAAGCGATCGTCCGCTTGTTGTTCCGGAAGGCGCTGTTAATTTTGCATTCCTGGGACAGTTTGCAGAGACACCGAGAGATACTATTTTCACAACAGAATACTCCATCCGTACGGGTATGGAAGCAGTTTACACACTTATGAACGTAGATCGTGGTGTTCCGGAAGTGTGGGGTTCTAAGTACGATGTGCGGGAATTGCTGCGGGCCGCATATTATGCAGTTGATAAAAAGCCGATTGATGAACTTCCGCTTTCTCTCAAAGAAAAGATTGTCTTAAAGAAAGTAATAAAAGCTGTGGAAGGAACCGACCTGGAGATTTTGCTAAAGGAAAGTGGATTACTCCGGTAGGAGAGATTATTCACTGATATGGATTTAAGCAAAATGTCTCAGATGACAATATAGTAAGAGCAAGGAAAGAGGAAGCATGTGTGATGTTTCCTCTTTTGTGCAATATGCCATTGATTCTGATTATTGATTGAAGATTATAGTTGTTATGGTACAATATATTCGTAAATTCCTATTTAACATTGAAAGAGGGGTGCAATAAGTAATGAATCAGGTAGAGGTTTTGGATAATGGTGTGGTATTGAATGGCAATTTGCTGACATTTCCACTTTCCTATGAAGATATACGTGCATTATTTGGAGAGGCCAGGATAAATGTTCAAAGTGATAATCATTGTGAATATTTCTATGATGAGCTGGGAATATCATTTGAGGGTGCAACTGCATATCTTCGGAACTTGAAAAAACAGAAGGCCTATATAGATGATGCCCATAATATCACATCTATGACGCTGTATGTTACAGGGGAAAACGTATTCGCAGAATCAAAGACAGAAAAACGGTATATTGGTGGACTAAAAGTCTTAAATCAAAATATGTCACGCGACAGATTATATCCATATATTCTAGGCTACGGCTATAATTCAGAAATTAAGGATGAGCAGGGGAATATGGTTCGGCAGATTCATATGGATATTGTCCTGAAAGTAGAAGATGAACGAAAGAGAAAAGATATTCCAGTCTATGATGGGGATCAAATTCTATTAGATGTATATATCGGATTCAGACCGGAACGTCCAAAGAGTGATGAGAACTATAATATCACTGTTCCTGATGAAACTTGTCTGATATTCGATACATTTAATTTTAAGCTCGCCGTAATACAGGAACTCATGTACAATCAGGAAGTCTTGAAGCCATATTTTGATATATACGATTATATGATTTTCAAAAAAGCACATTGGAATCTTGAAACAGATAAAAATGTACGCGCCGCGGTAAGCTTCTTTAAGGAATTACCGATTCCGGCAAGTCTTGCAGGGCTGGTCAAAGAAATTAATATGGATGGTTCCGATGAAATCTATATGCAGATTGCACCAGAGTGGGACGGAAGAGACGAAAGATTTGATTTCAGAAAAGTAACAAAATCGGAGATGGAGCAGTTCCCAAATCTGAAGAAAATGCTCATTTTCGGAAATGAACGTGATGCAGAAAGTCTTAGAAAAGTATGTGATCCGTTGGGGATTGAAGTGGAACCTATGGCTTGTACGTCTGTTTAGATTTGAAGAGATATATTTATATATTCTTGGCTTTTATTTATATTACTTGAATTAAAAGGTTAACAAATCCCCTACCCCAGCCGATAACATACATATAAAAGCTCAAAAGGAATTGAGCTCAAAAACTTCAAGGATGAAGTAATAAGGTTTTCAGAGGTATAGGGGATTACTATACCTATTTCTGTATTATTTCTTTACCCTTGTAGTGGGCTTATTTCCTATGTGAAAATGCGTAATTTATAGTTGTGATAAAAAGATCGGAGCCTGTATTATGGAAACGCAGGTGAAACAGTATAAATTGGGAGGTGAGACGATGTATACAGGAACGATTCAGAGTCAGGTCAGTCTGCAAATGCTGGATCTGAAATGGCAGAAAAAGAAACAGGATATCAACAGTAAGAAGGATACAGAGGGTATGACGCAGGATGAGATCCTGTTGGACAGTCTGGAACGACAGGCGCAGACGGAGAGGGAGCGTTCTGCGACCAGTGAGCTGTATACGAAGTTGAAAACCGGCGGAACGCTGACGGAAGAGGAAATCGCATATCTGAAAGAACATGATCCGGAAGCACTTGCAGAATATGAGAAAGCACAGACGGAGAAGAAAGCGTATGAAAATGCACTGAAAAATTGCCGGACAAAGGAAGATGTACAGCGACTTAAATTGAATCGTATGGGAAGCTTTGCGGCACAGGCAAAGGAAATCGCAAGCAATCCGTATATTCCAAAGGACAAGAAGGTAGTGCTTATGCAGCGGCTGAATAATGAAGTGTGTATGATCCGTGATGCACATCAGGCGTTTGAGAAGAGTCGGGCATATGAGGAGCTTCCGGAGGAACAAGAGCTGCGCAGGGAGGCGGCAGAGGAATCTGCAGAGAAAATGGAGCATCAAAAGGATACAGAGCAGGCAGAAACGACAGAAGATTCAAAAGTCGACAATAAAAATAAGGCAGATGCAGCGGATGAGGAAGTGGATGAACCGCAATCTGATGTAAAATCGGAAATGTCTGATGTATACGAAACGGTAGAAATTGCAAATGTAGAAACACATGCAAAAATAAAACCGCCGGAATCGCCGAAGACAGCCGGTGATGCAAGCATGGCACGCAGGCAGCAGGAGGCTGCACAGACATTTACAGAGATAACAGAGGAAATTGAACGATTTCTGCGACGCAATCACAGTGGCAGAGGAAGCTTTACAGCACAGGTATGAGGAGGAACCGATATGAACGAAGTTCATATTTAGGATCGGTTCCGACGACCAGCCGCCGAACAGATGTGAGGGGGCATTACATATTAGACGAAGGGAGAGAAAGAAATGGCAAATTTATATGGAGTATCTGCATATCAGCAGACGAACAGCACGTGGAACAACACCCGCACGAATAACACGAAGACAGACCGGAAGAATGCGGAGAAAACAGATGTACAGAAAACAGAGACAGACAGCGTGAAGACAACGACCTTCAACCCAGCCGATACGACGAGTTCTCTCGTCCCTACAACGAAGAACGGATATGGGACGGTGATTGGAGATGTGGAGCTGTCTGACAAAGCGAAGGACTATTACAACAAACTGAAAGCCAAGTTTGGAAATATGGATTTTATACTTGTAAGCAAGGACATGAAATCACAGGTGCAGGCAAATGCGGCGGCATATGGAAATGCGAGCAAGCAGGTTGTTCTGATCGACGATGAGAAAATTGAGAAGATGGCAACGGATGAGTCTTTCCGGAGAAAATATGAAGGAATTATTGCGATGTCACAGGCAAAGCTGCAGGAGGCAAAAAACAGTCTGACAAGCAGCGGTGCTAGTGTAAATAACTTTGGTATGTCGGTTGACGCAAATGGAAAGGCAACCTTCTTTGCAACTGTGGAAAAGGCGGCGAAAAAGAAGGCGGAAAAGAAAGCAGCAGAGAAGAAGGCTGCACAGAAGAAAGCGGAAAAGGCGAAAGATCAGAAGCTTGCTGAGAAAAAAACAGCAGAAAAGAAGGCCGATGAGAAGCGCACGGAAGAATCCAAAAATGAGGAAACAACGATTGCAGATGAGAAGGAATACGTGCAGATCACAGCCGGTTCAATGGAAGAGCTGATTGACAAAGTTTCTTCTTATGCATATGATAACTCTGAGCGAAATGTACTCACAGAAAGCGAAAAGAGCGTTGGACAGAAATTTGATTTCCGGGGATAGAGGTGACCGGTATGAAGATTGAAGATGCGAGAGTACGGTACAACGTACAGATCAAAACCTATTACTCGAAGCAGAAGGAATTGTATGCGCAGAAACAGAAACTCGAAGAGAAGATAAAGACGACCGAGAATGGCGCAGAGGTTTACAAGGATGAGTCGGCGATTCTTGAGCTGCAATACAGTGCGGTTGATGAGAAGAGACAGGAATATCAGGATTACATGGACAAACTGATGGAACAGTGGCGCATGATTTCAGACAAGATAGCAAGCAAACAGCAGTCGGACGCTATGGCAGATCAGGCAAAAGAAATGAACAAGATCATGCTTGTTGCAAGGCGCATTATGCATGGGGACAAGGTTCCGGCGAAAGATGAGAAGAAGCTGATGGAATTTGATCCGAAGCTTTATATGATGGCAAAAAATGCTGCAGCTATGTTAGAAATTCAGAAACGCAAAGAACACAAATCACTGTGGGAGGATGAAGAAGAAAAGGAGCAGGTAAGCGCAACCGAAGAAGCAAATAATACGGAAGCATTTGCAGATGGACCAGAGGTTGTGGATGTAGAAACTACAATCAGCAATGCCACAGGGGAGCTTGATACATCCGGAGAATAAGAGATACATTTATGATGTCAGTGTAAGTAGTTACAGATATAGATGCAGAAAGGGCTTCCCCCAAAGTGGGAAGTCTTTTTTGTTGACAAGATCATATGACTATCGTAGTGTACATAAAAAGAAGCGTCCCCAAGGAGGAGTACAATGGGAAAACGATGGAGCAAATTGCAGAGCAGACTTTATAATCTGATGGATGAAAAAGCGGAATTTCAGATTCATTGCGCTTTGTATGAGATGAATTCAAATGATGGGTATCATGGGAATAAATTGCCGCGGTATTTTATAACGATAGGCAAGGATATGGTGTTCGATTATCCGAAACAGTTTGATGCGACGTTAAAATATGGGTGGAATTCATATCCGTGGGATTGCGTTAATCGGGGATGTTGTTTGATTTGACAAACTAATACTACGGCTGTAATATATAAATATTACAAATGTAGTATTAGGAGGAAAACAGATGAAAAAACAACACTTGATAGCTATGGTGATAAGTATGATATTCCTTTTGACAGGGTGTTTGCACAACAACGGAAAGGGAAATATCAGAATTGAAAGCGAAGAGGAGCAGACTGGTATTTTAGATGAAGGGACGCTGGATCAGTGCTTGCGTGTCTATCAATCCATTTATGATGATGCCGGCAATGATATAACGGATGTTCAAAAACAAACGCAGGTTGTGCAGGGGATTGGCTCACTTGGATATGTTGCTATTGATGTGGAAAATAAAGTCGATATGGCATGTGCAGAACAATTGCAGGCGTTTATTCAGAATAAAAAACAGACAAAGGATGCAGACTGTATTATATTTCGTATTGCAGTGGATCAGAAGTTTTGGGTATATCGTCTTTTGTCACGTGGGGAAAAAGTGACTATTGAGCAACAGTGTATACAATATCATAATCAGCAAATGGAGATTTCAGATTTGCAGGAGTATGATGCAACGGAGTTTTGTTATACGCAGGAGGGATATTTATTTATAGAAGGGTATTGGGTTTCGAATCAGATGTCGGCGTTGCTTGCGGCACCGGAAGAGGAACATATTGCGTTTCGTGTGGAAGTATTAGATGCGGCGTATAAGGCAATGAATGAAGCTTATATAGAACCTATTTCGTATAGTTTGAATAATGTATTTCTTGTAGATTGGGACGCTGAACATTGGGGACAGCTGGATTTCTATGATATCTTTGTCAAATTTTATCAGGAATGTTATCAGAAAGAATGTCCATACAAAAGGAGCGAGGATTTGTCGGTTGGAATGGAATATCAGATTCCACAGGATGAATTCGAAAATGTAATAAGGAAACATTTTCCGATTGAAGTTGAAACATTGCGCAAACTGCTTCGGTATAATTCGGACACACAAACATATCTTTTTCGACCACGGAGTATGGATGAGATTGATTATGCGGAAATTCCGTATTCCGAGGTTGTCGGTTGTGTGCAAAATGCAGATGGTTCAATGACACTTACAGTAAATGCGGTTTTTCCTTTGAAAAATACTTCCCGGTTATTTGCACATATGGTAACAGTAAAAAATGAAAATGGTACAATTCATTATCTGCAAAATCGCATAATAAATAATTCCGAGGGAGAACATTGGTGGCATAGTGATCGTTATACGGATGAGGAATGGCAGGAACGGTATGGGATTTCGGATGAAAACAATATATTTCCAAAGCCGGAAACAGAATTGCTGACGAATGAGGAAAAAGAGCAGATAGATGCATCAATTATGGAGCATGCAGAAAGTATCTGGGATGTGTATGAGCATGTAGAACTTGAAGATGGATTATTTTATACATCGAATATAAAGAATTTTACGGACGAACAGAGAAGTGAGGTGGTAAGCAGACTGGCAAAATCTGGAGTCGTGGCGGTAACTGATGGCGAAGATATGAGAAATGGTGATTTGCTGGTCGCATTTTATGAGTCGGTTCAGGAGGGCGTAGATGCAGATGTAACTGTATATAGTGTGTTGGAGGATGGGCTGCTGACAGGAATTACATTTGTACATCGTAATGGGCAATTACAAACGTATTATGTTGGTATTCGACCAGATGAAAACAAGAGACCGTCGATGATCGGAAGAAATGCATATGATGTCAAATTTATCAATTATACAGAGAAGGGATATTTTATCTATGCTTACAAATATATTCCCGTACATGCGAGTCTGTGTAATTATTGGCGTGTAAAACCACTTTCTGATACGTGTAAGGCATTGACGGAGAAATATGTATCCGGTTTGGATTATCAAAAATACAATTTGCTTTTGATAGATTGGAACACAGAGACGGCAAATGATATTCTGATGGATGGAATTTTTGAGGATTTATATCATATTGCATATGGCGAGCCATATAGAGAATCTACAGATTGCATTCCGGGCGACCTGTTTGAACGGATTATGACAACATATCTTCCGGTTACCATAGAACAGCTCCGAAATGCATATACCTATGATGCGGAAAAACATGTGTATTATCAGGATATTGTGTACAATTATCCATATTCACCTTTTGGAGAAGTGGTTGATTATCAATATAATGCAGATGGAACTTTAAGCCTGTATGTAGATGGTGTCTGGCCAGATAAAAATTCTGATTGTGCATTTGTGAATAAGCTGGTTGTACAGACTTTTTCGGATGGAACATTTCGAATCTTATCCAATCACGTAGAGGAAAAGGAGCTGGAGCTTCCTACGATTCGTCCCAGAGATGAAGCATCGACAGAATCGCCAATGTGAGTGTAGATGCGGTTTTACCGTTCGCGTAGTCAGAAGCCTGTATATTGGTTGCAAAGATGTAAGTGTTTGTATCCGAAATCACATATCCGATAAACCATCCGTTCGTATCTTTCTCATCTATCCGTCCGGTTCCGGTTTTTCCATATAGTTTTCCATGTGTAGATGAGGTTATGTAAAGGGAGTTCTTGACGGCATTCATCTGGTCGGTGGAAAAAGGAAGTTCGTTTTTATATAGTCTGGTCAGCAGGAGCACCTGCTCGACTGGAGAAATCTTCAGAGAAGTTTCCATTCCAAATATACTGGATGTATCTTTGGGTGACTGGTTTCCATATTGTAACAGGCGCAGATAATTGCTTTGCATTTCTGTACTGAGACTGGACAGGATTGTGTCGAAGTACCAGTTGACAGAATATTTCATTGCGGAGGAGAGTGTTTGATCCGCTTCCCAGTTGGAAAAAGGATATGACTCATGATTCCACTCTAATTTGGAATTATCAATCGTGATGATTTGCTGATCAAGACCGAACAGGGCACAGTACGGTTTATAGGTGGAATTTGGAGCAATACGCGTGACTGCCTGATCCAGATTGTATATGCTCCATGTGTCTTCGGCAATATCATACAAAACAAAACTTCCAGAGTACGACTGATACTGATCAGATAAATCAAGTGAAGTTATGGAGACCGATTTTGTATCCCACTGGTAATGGAGTGAGTCAGAAGCATGAACGGACAGCCAGGGAGTACCACACAGGATTACAAGAAGTGACAGCAGAAAGGATAAAATGCTGTGCAGTTTCTTCTGAATAGTCAGAGGCTGGTGTTGTTTGATGTTCAAAATCCGACGTTTCATCTGCTTGGCATTTTCACTCAAATTATTTAGCAGGGAAAGGGGCGTGTTAGTTTGCTTATCAACAAAATGGAGCAGGGTTACGCCATATGAAATCTGTTCGTTCGCACCAAGTAACCGTAAGACGGAGGTGTCACAAGCAAGTTCACGCTCCGTATAAAATTCCTTTGTGATAAGCCAAATGAGTGGATGAAACCAATATAAGATTCGTATGATATTCATACAGTAATTGAAAATGGCATCTTTATAATAACAGTGCATAAGCTCGTGCAATAATATATATCGGATTTCTTGTTCTTCAAAGTTGGAGATGCAGTGTAATGGCAGAAAGATGGCAGGACGTAGAATTCCTGTGGAGACAGGTGTGTCGATTATGGATGAAGAATACAGTGGGATGGATTTGCGAAGCTGTAATTCGGAAAGACATGTCATATAGATGGCGTGTATGCGTTTGTCCTGCATAAGGTTTGCTGTGCGGCGCATATGGTGCAGTAATACAAGGGAACGCACAAAAGAGAATAGCATAACGAACATGCCGATTCCCCAGATCACACAAAAAATGGTAGAAATATAGACTGGAAACTGTGTACGCATGGAGATTGCGTAATCATAGATTTGATTTGTGGATGAGGATGTATATTCCGAAGTATTTGTGGTATGGACTGTGTGGCTAAAATGTGCAAGAGGGTGGAACAGATCCTGCATTTTCGTTGATAATGTAGAAAATGAAACTGGCAGAAACGGAACAAGCAGTGAAATCGTAAATGGAATCCAAAGATTAAACTGCATGCGGGGAGTGAGACAATGTTTAAATATTCTCTTCATACATAAAAGTATAAGAACGAAAAGACCGATTGTTATATTGCATAATACGAAGTGAATAAAAAAATTATCCATAGAGATTACTCCTTGTTTTCTTGTTCCAGTAGCGATTTCAGTTCATCAATTTCTGCCTTTGATAAATTTCGATGATCCAAAAAGGTTGAGACCATAGAGGAAAGGTTCCCGTTGAAAAATTTGTCCAAGAAAGACTTGCTTTGCTGACTGATATAGTCCTCTTCCTTTAACAGTGGCGTATAGACAAAGACACGTCCCTGCTTCTCATAGGTAATAATATTTTTTGTTGCCAGCCGTTTAATTAAGGTCTGGATTGTACGTGGATTCCAGTTAGTTGTCTGCAATAGCTGTTCTGTAATCTCATTTGTGCTAATTGGATAATTATGCCATATTATTTGCATAACTTCGTATTCTGCTTCTGTAATCTGTGGTATTTTTTTCATGATAAAGCTCCTAAATCCTACAAGTGTAATAATATCATTATTATAATGAAGAGGGTAAGTCTTGTCAATTTTTCTTTTATTTTATATACTTGGATGATCAGGAATGTAGCTTCTGTCACAAGGAGGAAAAGCAATGATTGAAATACACGAAGCGAAAGAGGCAGATGCAGCCGGGTTGCTTGCCATCTATGCACCATATGTGGAACATACAGCCATTACATTTGAATATGAAGTACCGTCGCTGGAAGAATTTACCGATCGGATCCGGCAGACGAAAACAAAGTATCCATATCTTGTTGCCAAGCAGGATGGAAAGGTGCTTGGGTATGCGTATGCCGGGCAGTTTCATGCCAGAGAAGCGTATGCATGGGCGGTTGAGACATCCATCTATGTAGATGAAAGCTGCAAGCATATGGGAATCGGTGGAAAGCTGCATGCGGCACTGGAAAAAGCGTTGAAAGAACAGGGATTTTTGAATATGAACGCCTGTATCGCCTATGCGCCGAAGGAGGACGAATACCTGACGAACAATAGCGTGGAATTCCATGCGCATCTTGGCTATCGCATGGTCGGACAGTTCTATCAGTGCGGGTATAAGTTTGGACGCTGGTATGATATGGTCTGGATGGAGAAGCTGATCGGAGAGCATGGAGCGAATCCGAAAAGACCATTTTAATAAAATGTGAATTGACATAGCCGTACGGCTTATATTATACTAATAACAGTAAAATTAAGTCGAACGGCTTATTTTTATAAAAGAATTTTAAAATTATGCCGTACGGCAAAGAGGAATGATAAATATGAAGATAAGAAGTGTAGAAGAATTAGGCGAAGCGATTCGTACGCGAAGAAAAGAACTGCATTATACACAGGCGTTTCTTGCAGAATTTACGGGGTTCAGTGTCAGCTTTATTTCAGATGTTGAACGTGGGAAAGCGACGGCGGAGATAGGAAAGACATTACAGCTTCTGATGATATTGGGATTGGATCTGTCGGTGGAAAGGAGAGCATGAGTTGCGGAAATTAGAGGTATACATAGAAGAAGATGGGGATTTTGTGCTGGCTGGACAGATACAGGGTGAAACTTGGGAAGATGCAAGATTTATATATGAGAAGTCTTATCTGGAAAATCAAAGTCATCAACCGGTTTCAATTAGTTTGCCCTTTCAGGAAGATGCTTTTTCGCCCTTTGAGACACGATGCTATTTTGAAGGGTTACTGCCAGAAGGATATACGAGAAGGTGTGTGGCAGGATGGATGCATGTTGCAGAGGAAGATTATTTGTCTGTGCTTGCGGGACTTGGAAATGAGTGTCTGGGTGCTGTTCGGATTTGTGAGCCGGGTGCAGGTGGATGTAGTCCGTCGTATAAAAAAATATCAAGGGAAGAATTGCTGGAATTTGCCAAAGAAGGGGCTTCAAAATCAGCCCAGTTTCTGGCAAAGGCACATTTGTCATTGACTGGTGCGTCCGGAAAAACAGGTTTATATTATGATAATAAAGATGGATGGTATATGCCGTTTGGGACGGCACCAAGTACACATATTGTAAAGCAAAGCCATGTTCGGCTGAGCGGAATCGTTGCAAATGAACAACTATGTCTGCGTACAGCAAAGATATTGGGAATAGATGTACCGGAAAGTTTCATTATATCAGTTGGAACAGGAGAGCATATATTGTTTGCGACAAAACGTTTTGACCGGCTGATGCAGGAAGATAGCCGGGTGATAGATGGTAAAAAAGTTCCGTTCCGGTTGCAACAGGAAGATTTTGCACAGGCACTCGGTGTTCCGGCTTCTCAGAAATATGAGAAGATAGGGGACTCGTATTTAAAGCGTGTGTTTACATTATTAAGGCAGTATTCAGACAATCCGGTGGAAGATCAATTGAAATTATGGGATATATGTATCTTTAATTATTTAATCGGGAACACGGACAATCATATTAAGAATATTGGATTACTGTATGGTAAGGATCGAAGGACAATCCGGCTTGCTCCGGCATATGACATTGTCTCAACGATGATTTACGAAGAGAGTACAGAACAAATGGCAATGGCAATTGATGGAGAACTGGATATTCGCAAGATTACAAAAGAATCATTTCGCGCAGAGGCAAGGCATATTGGACTCGGAGAGAGAATCGCAATGCGGAGGTTTGAACAAATGCAGAACTCTTTTGAACGTGCACTTGCACAGGCGAAGGAAGAAATACAGGATGCGGGATATCCGGGCGTTGAGGAAATCTATGAGAAGATTTTGAGGAAAAACCAACCAAATCACCACTTAAATCGTCAATAAGATGAAGGGCTATACAAAACTTATAGGCGAGAAAGGAAACATACATATGGAAAATATTCCGGATCAGGAAGAAGTCGAATATCCAATCAAAGAAGATCTCTGGAACACGGAGAGCAATATTGTACGCTACACAGTGAAAAATAATCTACATAAGCAGATTTTTTATGAGTTCCGTTTCTTAAGCGCAAATGGAGAATGGATGGATGATGACCGGGAGACGGAGACGACATGGTATCTGGATGCTGACGATGAAATGACGATATGCATGAACAATCCCGATCGCCTTATTGGGAGCACGGGAAGGGATTCGCTTACATGGGCAAATACAGAGCTGTATGTGTGGATGATGAATGACGCGGGCGTTGCAGAACAGCTTGACATTTGACGTGACATTCAAGGTATATGATTACATGGAAAGCTATGGGGAATATATCAATGATAATGTGTATGGCGTCTCCCATAATAATTCAATAAAAGAGATTTTAGATCCAACCATGAAGCAGTACAACGCGCAGATTGTGATGAGAGATATAAATGATTAGAAAGGCGGTTCCAGCAACGCCTGACGGTAAGAAAAATTGCGTATTATTTCAATTCAAAAGTCTATTAAAGAACAAAAAAATGAGTTTAATACAATGCCAAGATGAAATGCATCAACTTAGCCTTGAATTTGTTTGACATACATTTGATGATTATGGTAAAGTTTACCATAAGAAACTAGAGTTTGTTGTATGCGGGAGAGGTACAATCTATGGAGAAACGAATTCGGGCGTTAAAAGCGATTATATTAGTGGTTGTGATGATTGTAGAATTGTTTGGCGTGGATGCCGTGCGTGTAGTTGCAGAAACAATTAATGTTACGGGGGATACGACGATTTCAACGGAAGACAATCGTGACTATGCTGTGACTGATTGCACGCTGACTGTTTCATCTACCGGAAATATCACCGGAACGGTGTATGGATCTGGTGGAAAAATTGTCAACCAGGGATCCATCAGTAAAATTGAAAGAAACATAGAAGTTGATAATCAGGCGGGAGCCAGCATTCAGGATCTTCAAAGTTCAGTCGGCATTACGAATGCCGGACATATTACATCCGCGACATATAGTTCGACATACACTTTGACAAATAGTGGAACAATAGATACCCTGAATGTTCAAAATCCTGGATATTCTGGCAGCACTGCGACAGTCAACATGAATGCAGGAACGATTTCTTCTTTGAATGTAACAAATTATTCGGGGATGAATCCGGTCATTAACTATGCAGGAGGAACGATTACATCCCTGATTGCCGAAGGAACGAATGGTGCAGATCTTGTCGTATCCGGAAGCCATGAGATAAGTCAGCTAAAGGGCACCGTAAATGTATCGGGCAGCGGTATGCTTACGGTATCAGGGGCATTACAGCTGGAAAAAGGCTATACAGGAGAAAAACTGGGGGTTACAAAGGATACAGCTTTAACTGTAAAGGATGGTTATACTGTACAGGTAAATTATAAGGATCATGTGTACAGTATTTCGTCTGCAACAGAACAGAAAATCACGGATCTTGCAGGTAATACTGTGAGTACTGTGATGGATGATGCAGCTGCAGCTACCATGACGGTAGAGACTCCATTTACATCAGAAACATATATGTATGGCGAGCAGGCTGTGGCAGTATATCTGGCAAAGGATGATTATTATTTTCCGGAAGATTATCAGGCGACGGTGACTGGTGGAAGCGGAACACTGGATATAACACGGGTAAATGCGAAGGAAATAAAACTTGCATATACTTTTGCGGATGAAAAAAAGGATATTCAGATTTCACTGCCTGCAGCAAATGCACGGGGAACACAGGATGCTCCTGCCGGACTTGACGGTGGGGTGAAGAAGGTAACCGGTGTAACAGAAGATATGGAATATGCTGTAAGCGAAACATCTGATACATGGACGCAGGTAACAGGAATTACGGATAGTGGAATGTTAGCTATGGAGCCTGGCACCTGGTATTTTCGTTATAAAGAAACAGATGAGAAGAAGGTCAGTGCAGCGACAAAGGTTATAGTGAAAGGGGAAGGCGTTGCAAGCGTCGAACAAGGTGATGTGAATTATGGTACAAAGCCAGATCCAAAAGCTGAAACATCGACCAACACAGAAAAGACTGCTGTGATTGAGTATAAGGAAGCGTCATCCGATGATACTGCATATAGCCAGACAGTTCCAACCGCAGTCGGAAACTATACAGTCCGGGCGACCTTTGCAGAGACAGAGGCGTATGGGGAAGCTGTTGCCACGACAGATTTTTCTATCAGATATCTGGAAACACCGGAACCGCCATATACTCTGGTTGGAACAAAAGGAGAAAATGGGTATTATACTTCAAATGTAGTGGTAAAACCGGCGAAAGGATATATGATATCTACGGAGTTAAATGGTACTTATGTGGAATCTCTGACGATTCAGAATTCCCAGTCAGGAACCGTCTTTTATCTGAGAAATGCATCCGGTGAGCGCACAGGAGCACTTCGGTTAGAGACAATCAAAATAAAAAAGCAGACTCCAAAGCTGAGTCTGGAGAACGGGAAGACGTATTACGGAGATTCACAGAAGCTTGTGATTCAGGATGACTATTTGAGTCAGGTATATGTAAATGGAGTATTACAGAATTTAGATGGAACAGAATTTGTTCTGCAGCTTGGTTCCAATAATGGAAAGAAAAAATATGAGATTACAGCAGTTGATGTAGCTGGAAATAAAAAGACAATTCTTGTAACGGTCGCGGCGGCCTGGATGAAAACAGGGATAATTCCAGAGGGAGTTCTGGTTAATCTGGAAACAGGAAATGGGTATAAGCTTGGGAACGGAAACTGGAAAGTAGCAGGAGACAGCACATCTTATAGCGGAGGAACAGAATTCTATGTGAAAAAAGATGGTTCCTATACGTTTGGAAAGCAATAAGAATAATTGGCGGAAATTTATTTTAACGGTTTTTTGCAGACAATGAAGTAAAGGTGTCGGACACCATCGGAAAATGTTCTGAGGTGTGAGGCGCCTTTTCTTTTGTCACAGCGAAAGTTGATAGGAAGTTCTTTGATCTTGTGCTTTCCATTTGCAAAACCAGCAATCATTTCTGTTGCAAATTCCATTCCGGTACACTGCAGATGCAGACTACGAATAGCATTTGTGGAAAAACCGCGTAGGCCACAATGAAAATCGTAAATAAATGTATGAAATCGTTTCCTGCCCAGATAAGAGAGCACAGGAATCCCCAGATATCGATGCAAAAAAGGCATGGCACGCATCTCCATTGTTCCGGAAAAACGATTGCCGATGACGAAATCATATCCTTCCCGGAGGGCATCGACAAACGGCTGCAGACCAGAAAAATCATAGCTGTAATCACAATCGCCCATAATAATGTATCTGCCTCTCGCAGCGTTGATCCCACCTGTCAGGGCGTTCCCATAACCTTGTCTGGCAACAGAAATAACACGGGCTCCCATTTTTCTGGCAATTGCCGGAGAGCCATCTGTGCTTCCGTTATCTGCAACCAGGATTTCAGCAGATATATCTGCATCTGAAAGAAATGTCTGGATTTCCCGTATGCATAGAGGCAGTGTCCGACGCTCATTTAAGCAGGGCATTAAAATTGTAAATTCCGGATCAAAATTAGATAATTGCTTCATATATTCTCCATATTTTTCGTATTCTATGAGCAAAAATTATCATATACAATCAGAAAAGTCAAACAACGTAATAAAGAGCGTGAAAAATGAACTTTAATTGATAAAATCAATTAAAAATATAAATAAAGATGAGTTGCAATTGACATATATTTGGTGTTTTGTTAAAATTTTATCAGTTAAATTGTGTTTTTTTCACTTATTTTAAGTAGAATGTGGGAGAAGAGGATGGAGAAAAAGAAAAGCAGACGTTGGCTTATAATTGCTGTTGCAATCCTGGTGATCGCGGCGGCTGTTGCAATTATATTGCTGATTACAAAGAAGAAGGATTCTTATCGTGTGATTAAGATTTATGAGGTCGAAGGAGCCGCATTTGTACAGCGGGATGGCGTGGATGATCTCGAACCATATGCAAACATGCTTCTGAAATCAGGCGATACCGTACGTGTGGATGCCGGGAGCATGACACTCAAGCTGGATGAAGATAAGTACGTATATGTGGAAGAAAATACGGAATTTAAGCTGATTGCACAAGGAACGGATGAAAACAGTAAGACAGCCATCGAACTTACGAAGGGAGCAATCACGAATGAAATCCAGAATAAGCTTAGTACAGAATCTTCGTACGAGGTGAATACACCGAATGCGACGATGGCGGTGCGGGGAACCGTATTCCGGGTAGAGGTGACGTATGATGAAGCAGGTGTCTGCTATACAAAGGTTTCTACGTTGGAAGGGAAAGTGGCTTCCCGGCTTGTATATGCGGATGGTTCGGTCAGCGAACAGGAAGTGCTGATTGAACATGGATACGAGGTGATCATCTATCAGGATGATAAGAACACGGATCATATGGGAGATCTGGAACCGATTGATTTTTCCAAGTTACCGCAGGCAGTCAGCGAGCGGTTTGGAGCGTTGATCGATGAATTAAAGGAAGAACTAGGGTTGAAAGAAGAAACAACGAATCAGAAGAGCGAATATACGGTAACCTTTTTGTATAATGGTGCGGTGTTCGGAACCCAGACTGTGAAGGCGGGCGCCTGTGCACAGGAACCATCTCTTATGCCGGAGGCAGGCGGAAGCTGGGATTATGACTTCTCAAAGCCTGTGATGGAAGATATTACAATCGAGTGGAAATAATACAGGGGGGATACACATGGATATTGAACGGTTAAAAAAGGTTACAACGATACAGGAATTTTTCCAGATCACCAAAAAGGGAACCATCAGCGATGGCACGAAGGCATTTTTGGAAGCGATGAAGGAGGTACGGATTCCTTCCGGGCAGGATATTGTGACATATGGGCAGGAAAGCGATGATGGAATGTATATCATATTAGAAGGAAGCGCGGATGTGTACAGTTCATCGAATGCCCTGATCAATACACTCTCGGTCGGAGATTTCATCGGGGAGCTTGGGCTGATCAACGATGATATCCGTGCAGCGACTGTGCGTGCACGCGGAGAAGTTGTCTGTGCGAATATCTCCAAAAAGCTGTTTGATGAAATCGCATTTGAGAATCGTAAGGTCTATGGCACATTTATGAATATGCTCTACACAAAAACAACAAAGCTGGTTTCCGAACGGGAGCGTATCAAATCAGAGCTTGCGATTGCCACGCAGATACAGACCGGATGCCTGGAGAATGATTTTTCATGCTTTAACCGGTTAGAAGCTGTAAAACTGACGGCCAGAATGCGTCCGGCGAAAGAGGTTGGTGGAGATTTCTATGATATGTTTATGATTGATGAGACACATATGTGTTTTCTGATTGCGGATGTATCGGGGAAAGGCGTTCCGGCGGCGATGTTCATGAGTATGGCAAAGACCCATATCAAGAACTATGCTACACTGGGACTTCCGCTTGCAGAGGTCGCAAGCCGGGCCAATAACCAGTTGTGCTATAAGAATGAAGCAATGATGTTTGTAACAGCGTTTATCTGTGTGCTGGATCTTGAAACAAACCGGGTTACATTTATCAATGCAGGACATAATCTTCCGTTTGTGCAGAAGGCAGATGGGGAGTTTCAGATGATAACGGCGAAGGCGAATATGGTGCTTGGGATGATGGAGGATGTTCCATACCGGGAGCAGTATCTGGAGCTTTCAAAGGGGGATTGTATATATCTGTATACGGATGGTGTGACAGAGGCGTTAAACCCGAAACAGGAGCTGCTTGGAGACGCAAATCTGACAAGCATGTTAAACCGTCACAGAGAAATGGCCGGTGATGCAGATGCATTTGTCGATGCCATGTATGACGAAGTAGATGCATTTGCGGACGGGGAGATGCAGGCGGACGATATTACGATGGTGTATTTAAGCAGGAAATAAGAAAGTACATAAGAGGGGTTTATGAAGAGTATTATTCGGGATTTATTGGAAGCGGTGATTGTGTGGCTGCTTGTGCTTCTGATGACAATCAGCAATTTGATTTCACCACTTGATTATATTGTGAAAGATGCACTATACCAGAGACCGCGGGGCGTGTCAGGAGATATCAAGATCATCGGAATCGACGAGCGCACCTTAGAGGAGCTTGGACCGATCGGAACATGGTCCAGACAGTACTATGCAGATTTGCTGGAACTATTGAATGCAGACGAAGCTTCAAAGCCAGCAGTCGTTGGATTCGATATCATTTTCTCCGGAAATGTAGATGAAGCAGGGGATGAAGCGTTTGTAAATGCAGCAAAAAAGAGTGGAAATGTAGTTGTGGCATCCCAGCTGATCTACAAGGAAAAGCCTGAGTTTGATGCAGATGGTGTGAAGTATTATCCGATCGATACGATTATCTATCCATACGAAGCACTCCGGGCGGAAGTGACATGCGCTTATACAAATGTATCGCAGGATTCGGATCGTACAGTCCGGCGTGTATTGATGAAAGAAAGCTATGCAGGACAGGAACAGACGATGTTCCCACAGGCAATCTATGAGCGTTACTGTGAGAAGACAGGACAGACAATCAATACAATTGCATCGGACAAGACCGGACGTACCTTGATTAATTATTCCGGCAAGCCGGGTGATTATGAGTGTATCTCTCTTGTAGATGTGTTACAGGGAAAGATTGATACCCGCGTATTCAAAGACAGCATCGTTTTAGTCGGTGCGTATGCGGCAGGTATGCAGGATAACTTCAACGTGCCAAACGGTGGCAATCAGCAGATGTACGGAGTAGAAATCCATGCGAATATCCTGCAGGCGTTTATGCAGAACCGGTTTTCCGTGAATGGAAATCCGTTTCTGTTCGGCTTGTTGACCGGATTAGTCTGTGCGATTCTGCATTTTGTGTTCAAACGGACGAAGATCTGGCTGTCAACAATATTGCTGATTGCAGGGGTGGCAGCAAACCTGATTGCAGGTGTAATACTTAATAACAATGGAATTGCCATCAGTCTGATTTATGCACCGCTTGTGCTGATTGTCTCCTACATATATTGCCTGGCAATCGGTTATATTCTGGAGAAGCTGAAACAGAAGAAGGTATTAAAAGCATTCAAGAAATATGTCGCACCGGAGATTGTGGATGAAATCTCGAAGAAGGGGGATTTTCATATCAAGCTTGGCGGTGAGAACCGGGATATTGCAGTACTGTTCGTGGACATCCGGGGATTTACAACGATGTCGGAGGTATTGGAGCCGGAGCAGGTTGTTGAGATCCTGAACAGTTATCTGGCACTTACGACAGAAGCTATCTTCAAAAACAAAGGTACGCTCGATAAGTTTGTCGGCGACGCAACGATGGCGGTGTTTAATTCTCCGTTTGATCTGGATGACTATGAGTTCCGTGCAGTATGTGCGGCGTGGGACATCGTACAGGGGGGAATTGCATTAGAGGGAGAGTTGATGGAACGGTTTGGCAGAAGTGTCGGATTTGGAGTCGGCGTCAATTGCGGCCCTGCAGTTGTTGGAAATATCGGCTGTGATTTCCGTATGGATTTTACGGCAATCGGAGATACCGTAAATACAGCAGCGCGGTTAGAGGCGAACGCGAAGAAAGGGCAGGTCCTGATCAGCGATGTTCTGTATGAGAGAGTCAAAGACCGTGTGGAAGTGGAAGAAGTCGGAGCAATTCCTTTGAAGGGCAAGTCGAACGAAGTATTTGTCTATGCAGTGACCGGAATAAAGGGGGAGCGTGCAACATGAGATGTAAGAAAATACTGATCATCCCGGATAGAGCGGAGCTTTCTTCATATACAAAGCTTGCAGACCGGCTGAATCTTGGATTTGAATACAATGATTTTTTTATCCCGAAGCTGCTGGATGATACAGAACAGCTGGACGCAGTGATAGCGGAGTATGAACAGATGTCCGGAATGCCAGGCTATTGTACCTTGCATGGGGCTTTTCTGGATGTGACGGTGTTTTCCGATGATTCGCTGATTGCACGGGCATCGGACTATCGCGTGGAACAGAGTCTGACGATAGCGAAGCGTCTTGGTGTAAAAGGGGTTGTATTTCATACGAATTATATTGCTAATTTTAAGACAGACAGTTATCGGGACAGTTTTGTGAAGAAGAATGCCGTATATTGGAGTGAGAAGCTGTTAAAATATCCGGACATACAGATTTACATGGAAAATATGTTTGATGATACACCAGAACTGCTTGCGGGACTCGCAGAGGAACTAAAGGGGTATAAGAATTTTGGCGTCTGCTTTGATTATGCCCATGCCCATGTGTTTGGAAATCCGGATGAGATTGGACTGTGGGTGCAGACATTGGCACCATATGTGAAGCATCTTCATATCAACGACAACGATTTCGGACAGGATCTGCATCTGTCTGTGGGAGATGGGAAAATCGACTGGAAGATGTTTAAGAATTATTATGAAAACTATTTTCCGGAAGCGACCGTATTAATTGAGGTAAACGGCATGGAAAAGATCCGTAAATCACTGGATTTTCTGGAAAGTCTATGATGGAGGGCGTGGCGATTGGAAAATAAAAAGTTAATTACCGTAGAAGCGTCAATGGAAAATCTGGATAAGATCACTTCTTTTGTCGAAGCGTTCCTGGATGATTATGCGTGTCCAATGAAAATCGCAATGAAGATCCTATTGTGTGTGGAGGAACTGTACGCCAATGTTGTAAATTACGCATATGGCTCAAGGGGTGGAAACTGCACGATTGAACTGGAAGGAAAAGCATATGAAACAGAACATGAAGTCTGCATCTGTATGCGGGATCAGGGCGTGCCGTTTGATCCGTTTGCGAAGGAAGACCCGGATATCACGCTATCTGCGGATGAAAGAGAAATCGGCGGACTTGGTATTTACATGGTGAAAACTATCATGGATATCGTGTCCTATGAATATAAGCAACAAGAAAATATAGTTACAATGATTAAAAAATGGCAGATATAAGCTGCCGGAGCAGGAGGGATATTATGGAACTGAAAAAACAACAAGAAGGTAATAAGCTTATCGTCAGTGTATCCGGACGACTGGATACGAATGCTGCACCAATCATGATGAAGGAGCTTGAGGAGCTGCTCGTAGATCCGGTGAAAGAATTTGAACTTGACATGGGGGCTTGCGATTATGTAGCAAGTTCCGGACTTCGTGCGATTCTTTGGGCACAGAAGAAGATGAATGGATTAGGCGGATCCATGGTTGTAAAGAATGTGATTGGTGATGTAATGGAAGTATTTGAGATGACAGGTTTTGCAGATATTCTGACATTTGCATAGCAGAGTCTGAAACGTGGACGTATAGCAAAAAGGGAGGTTACTATGGATTTCAAAGAAGAAATTGTACAGTTTATGACTGACAAGGTAGGAGGAATTACAATTGTTGCAGAAGGGTCTGCAGAGATTGTATATGCGGATTCTTATTTCCGGAAAAAATACGGAGATGCTGTCGTTGGCATGGATGCAGAAGAGATTTTTGTATGGAATGACGATTGCCCGGCATTGGAAATTGACGGGGATGCTGTTGAATGGGAATATATTGACACAAACACAAAAAAATATTTCAAATTCAATTCCGGACTTTTTCAAAAAGAAGGAAAAAATTATAAGATACACCAGATTACCGACATCACGGAATATATGGGACTGAATCGTGATATCACAAAATATATGGGATTTTTCCGAAAACTGTCAAAGTTCCAGACTACGGTTTTAGAGAAACTGTCAGAGACGTATTATGAGCTGCTTCCGATGCTTGCGGATTATTTTAATACAAGCAAAGCCTATTTTATGATTCAAAGAGATGAGGTCATGGATGTCATCACTTATAATAAGATGGGAAATGTGTACAGTAATGACCGGATCGGCTATGACGCGGGTGTGGCAGAGCTGTTTGAGAGTGGCTGCGAAGATGATGTGTTGTTTGGAAGCTTTGATGAAAAGGTTCAGGAGATTCTCCGGTTAAATGGGGCGAAGGATGACAGTACATACCGGATGCTCGTAAGTGGTGAGGTTTCCGGACAAAAATATGCACTTTATCTTGGAGTATGGCCGAATATGGATTGGGAGTCCATGAATGAATCAACATTAAAAAGCGTAATCAGTCTGTATATTGAAAATGGAGTTATGCGTGAAAAATTGGTATACGCAAGTGAGCATGATGGCTTAACTGGACTTTATAACAAGGCAAAATATCTGGAGATGGCTGAAAAAGAGTTCCAATCCCTGGATTCTATTGCAATCTTTAACTTTGATGTAAACAATTTAAAGAAGATGAATGACCAGTTCGGTCATGAGGCAGGAGATAAGCTGATTATCAAGGCGGCAAACAGTTTCCGAAAGGTAACAAGCAACCGCGTACATGCATTCCGTATGGGTGGCGATGAGTTCCTTCTTGTTGCAGAAAATATATCTAAGACGGAGACGGATAAAATCAGGCAACGCTGGGAAGAAGAACTCGGAAGATTGAATATGGCAGACGATGGTATTGACTGTGTTGTTGCGGTTGGCATCGCATATGGTGAAAAAGAGTATGATTATGCAGCACTTTTGAAGCTCGCAGATGAGAGAATGTACGAGGACAAGAAGGCAAAGAAAAAACCGGGAGAAGAAATCCGGTAAAAGCATTTGAAAAAGCACTGAAAATGGAGGGTGAAAAATGGGAATGACATTTCGTGAACTGATTGATTATGCAAAAAAAGAAGAAGCGTCGGATGTACATGTGACAGTTGGAACAAATATTGCGCTTCGCCGGTTTGGAAACCTGGAGATCATGGAGCCGGCACCATCGGCGGAGGAAGCGACGGAACTTATCTTCAGCGAACTTAACGAGGAACAGATTGCACAGGTAAAGGCAGGCGAGGATTTGGATTTTGCTCTGATGACAAAAGATGGTACAAGACTGCGTGCCAATATCTACCATCAGAGAAATAATATCGCAGCGACATATCGTATCCTGCGTTCGAAGATTCCGACATTTCAGGAATTACATGTTCCGGATGCAATACGGAAACTGATTTTGGAACCGCGCGGACTGATACTTATCACAGGACCAACCGGCAGCGGTAAGACAACCACACTTGCATCTATGATTGATTATGTAAATCAGAAACAGGCAAAACATGTTATGACGATTGAAGATCCGATCGAGTATGTGTATTATCATGCAAAATCCATGATACATCAAAGAGAAGTCGGAAGAGATGTCGATTCGTTCGCAAAGGCACTCCGTTCGTCTCTGCGTGAGGATCCGGATATTATCCTGGTAGGCGAGATGCGTGATTATGAGACAATCAGTGCGGCAATTACGGCTGCGGAAACCGGACATCTTGTGCTTTCCACATTACATACAACGAGTGCGGCACAGACGATCGAGCGTATTATTGATGCATATCCGGCACATGGACAGTCACAGGCACGTACCCAGCTTGCGAATGTTCTCCGGGGTATCGTAACGCAGCAGCTGATTCCGATGGAGGATGGAACCGGAATGGCAATGGCAACGGAGATCTTGATCAATACCGATGCGATTGCAAACCAGATTCGTGAGAATAAGACACATCAGATCATATCTTCTATGCAGGGTGGTGCGGCTCTTGGCATGCATACACTGAATGCAGACCTGAAGCGTCTGGTTCGTGAACAGAAGATTACAGAAGAAATGGCAAGAAAATATAGCACGAACGTGAAGGACTTTGAGACGCAGCGATAGATGCGGACTCAGAAATGAAGCTATATGAATATTCGGGTTTGTTATGATTTTCTTGTGTTAGTACGATGGCGTTTGCGGGGCTTTAAGAATTTTTTAGACACAAGATTCCAGTCCACTCCGTAATAGAAGATCATGCAGAGACAGAAGATACTTGCAAATTGCGCCCGGTAAGTGAAGAAATAATGCAAAAAGGCGTGGTTTGCAAGTGTCAGAAACCGGATATACGGAATACAGTATAAAACGGTGAATAACCATGGCATATAATTCTTTTTTTCGTTCTTTCGGAACAGATAATACACCATTAACAGTAATACAAAAACACCGATTGCGGCGATATATCCGTATCCTTTCATGAAATTAAACGGGAATATACATGCGATATTCCGTAGAAATGCATTTATAGAAAGCGCCGGTCCATGCAGGCTGCCGGCATCTCCGTTTACTCGTGTGGAGGCGGATGATAAAGCCTTTGCAAAGATAGTTCTGTTCAGCGCAATCGATGTAATGGTCCATTTGGCAATCCAGGAAGCCAGATAGCCGATGCCCCAGCAGACAGAACGCGACAGAATGATTTTAAAACCGGTTTTTGCATCGCATAACCGGTTATTTTTCTGCATCAGGACAAGTAACAATGCAAGCGGAAAAAGGAGTGTAATTGTCTCGGTTGACAAGAAATCAAAATATGCGGTGATATTTCCGACAAGCAGGAAGAATAGTCCGGATACCTCCTGTTTCTTCTGATAGAGCAATATTGTAAGGATGCCTGCTATAAGCATGATTAGAAAGCACCAGATGTATTCGAGACTCATAGGAATAAACCAGAACGATACCGACAAAAGCGCAACAGACATAGCCAGGGCACAGATTGTGTATCCGGATTTCGTCAGCTGCGTAAATAAAACAATAAATAGTACTGCCAGTATAATGGCAAAAAAGATATAGATCTGCCGGATGTTTAATATCGTTAGCAATGGACGTATGAAAATAGTTGAACCATGCCAATACCGGAAATAATCGTAGGTAGGTGTTACGTTAGAGGTTACTGCTGTATAGAGATTCTCATTTTCGTTGTGCGTTTCTGTATAATAATAAGAAGCGGTAAGCGGCGAGGTAACCGGATGAGCCGAATCAAAGTGATATAGGATATTCAGAAGGATCGCATCCGCATAGTGGTCGATGTTAGAGGCAGGATCCTGTTTTACTACACGGTAAAAGACCGGCTTTTCCAGTAGATATTCCGCCGACTCCTGCGTGTGCTTCCGGATGGCAGAACGCGGAATCAGGGAAACAGCGGAAAGTAAAAAAACTTCCAGAAACGTGAGAACAAGAAAAGAAACGATTCCGATGAGAATCGTTCTGCATAATTTCTTGTGAGATTTCAAACTGTTGTTTTGCTTGAAAGAATGTTTCATATCGCCTCTCCGTGAACTTTGATCGGTATGTGTCAAATGGTTGTGATTGGTGCCTGTTAGCAGATGGGGAGATGCATGGCAGGAAGCGCCTTGTTCAGGTCATCCACCGGCGTCAGAAGACAGGCACAAAACCCTTCGAGTGGCTGAAAACAGCGCACAAAAATCTCTTTGTTTATTTCCGGGCTATAATCGCGGATGTAACGGCTGCTGCCATTGACTGCGACATCGGTATATGCAACCAGCCATTTTTTGTCAGCATTTGGAAATACTGAGAAGAAAGAATGATTCATCATTTCTTCGATAGTTTTTCCTTCGATAACTGCCATCTCGTTGTTACAATAACGGAATACAAAATCAATCCCATGCCCGTCATTGTTAAATATAAGTTCAATAATACAGAAGGCAATCGGCATATTGTCCAGAATCGAAAAACGGTTTCGGATATCGACCACTGTCTCGATGCTGTCCGCAATGCTTTGGTGTAAGGTCGCATTCAGTTTTTTGTGGGCAGCGGCCGTGCGTTTCCTTCCCTGAAATTCGGCACCATCGAGCATATGATAGATGCCATCCGCAATATAATTAATCTGACTTTTGGCAACGACAATCCCTTTGTTTACACAGATAAAATCATGCAGTTCCAATGATTCAAAAAAGTCTTTGATTGTTATATAAGTAAGGAATGTCTGATTATCCATCGTGTGAATACACGTTTTACCATCAACACGTGTCAGATATTTGATATCTTCAATCTGAATATGGTTTTTCTTGAAATATTTTAATATTTTGCTGTCCATTGCAAAACTCCTCAAATTACTTTAATATCTATGATGTGAGTTTAGCAAAGAAAAATGTAGAAGTCAACGAAAGCCCCGTAAAACGATGGATTTCAAGAAATTTTGAAAAAACCCAACCGAAGGTGCGCATATATCGTCTATATAATGTAATAAGGAAGAAAGGAATAAACATATGGAACAAATTCAGGAATTGGTAACCCGTGTTATAAACGGGGATATGCAGGCATTTGAGGAGATTTATCAGGCAACATACCGGCAGGTGTATTATACGGCGTTCAGCTTTTTGAAGAACGAACAAAATACGCTGGATGTGATGCAGGATACATACATCACGGCACTCACGCATCTGCAACAGCTTGAAAACCCGGAACGGATTGTGGCATGGTTAAACCGGATTGCCGTGAACAAATGCAAGGATTTTCTGATGAAGAAGATCCCGGAGCCGGTAGAAGAAAACAGCATCGATACAGAATTGCTGGAGGAAAATGACAATTTCCTGCCGGAAAGCTATGTGTTAAATGCAGAGAAACGGAAGATCATCTTGACAATCATGCAGGAAGAATTAACGGCGATTCAGTATCAGACGATTCTCTTATATTATTTTGATGGAATGAGTGTGCCGGAGATCGCGGCATGTATGGAGTGCCCGGAAGGCACGGTAAAATATCGTCTGTCCGCAGCGCGAGGCAAGATCAAGCAGGGCGTGCAGGATTATGAGAATACGAGCGGCATCAAGCTGTACTCATCTGGAAGTGTGGCATTGCTTACTGCAATTTTTGTTGCAGAATCACAGTCACTTGTGATTCCGAACGTGCTTGCCAATATATTTGCCGGGGCAGCGGGACTTGCGGGTACAGCGGCAGGTGTAGCAGGTGCTGTTGCATCGACGAGTACCGCATCGGCAATCGGTGGAAGTGCAGCGGGAGCGGCTACGGGGACTGCCACTGGTACAGGAACAGCAGTTGCAGGCGCGAAGGCAGCGGGTGTAGCAGGAAAAGCAGGAATAAAGGGTCTCTTTCAGACGTTAAAGGCAAAGGTGATTGCAGGTGTGACAGCGGCTGCACTTGTTGCCGGAGGTGTGACAGCCGGTATCCTTACACACAACAAAAAACCGGATACAGGCAACCATTACCGTCCGGTAGAGATAACCGTCTGCGATGATGAGTATATAACATTGACAATCAAACGTGTATATGAACAGGGCTATGTTCCAAGCGAGGAAGAAATGCCGATGTATCAGTTGGATCCGGAAGCATGGACGGGGGAAGACTGTCTCATTTATTATACGGTGACAAATAAGACGGATAAACTGGTTTATTATGACCTGCAAATCCGGAGTGTAAACGATGAATGTATGGATTATGACTGGGAAGCAACAAACTGGTGGTACTTAGATCCGGGACGGGAAAATATGGAAATCTGTGCAAATAACTGCAATGGAATCATGCCATACAAGGCAGGCAGAGATCCGATGACCCGGGCAAAAATCGAGCTCGCGGTCTATACAGAAGGAGAACTGGCAGAGCCGGTCCTGCAGGATCATAGCGTGCAGGAGATTGATTTTACAGAGGATAAAGAGACGCAGGCGAAGGCTTATACACGGACACCGGCGGAAACGGATCAGGTACTTGTTGACAACGACGAATTGCGTATTACTTATATAGGAGCCGAAGTGCATAATGCACCGGAGAGAAGCTCATTTAATGCTTATCCAATCTTTTATGTTGAAAATAAGACTGATCATGATCTGCTTGTGACAATGAATGGGACATATGCACATTATACAGGACAATTTGCTTTGTTTGCGGGATGCAACGGCTATATGACAAGAACGAATATAAATGATTGGGATATATCGGATTCGGATGATACAGGAGCGGAGTATCAGGAATTTGCGCAAATGTATCAGGACAAGGCATCATTTGATGTAACGTTTGAAGTATATGATTATACGGCAAGTGGCATGGATTATATTGCTGGTGATATGTATTCGGCAAAGACCGGGCATACCGCTTATCTGCAGGATGCCTTGGCAGCTTCGAAAAAAGAATATCCGGCGAGCTTTGTGCTTGCGGATTATTCAACGCAGCAATAAAGCTACCGGAATAATGAAATAGGTATAAAATGTCAATATGATGATTTAAAACTGAGACGATACAACAAAATAAAACATTTTTTGAAAATTAAAGAAAAATGAGAGAGAAAATATGGACAAAAATCAAAAATAAGTGAACGGAAGAGTCAGCAGGAGAAAAAAACAGAAGGAAAATAAAAGAGAAGATGTAGAATTATCTCTTGCTATATTGTTGAAAAGTGTATAAAATACAAAATATCAAAATACTAAACCAAAAAGGATATATGGAAGATTATGAAGAAAGTTGTAAAATTCGGTGGTAGTTCATTGGCAAGTGCGGAACAGTTCAAGAAGGTTGGAGCAATCATTTCAGCCGATGAGAGTCGTGTCTATGTTGTTCCTTCTGCACCGGGAAAGAGATTTCCGGAAGATACGAAGGTAACAGATATGCTTCTCCATGTGTATGAGACAGCAAAAGCAGGGGAAGATATTACGGAAGAGATGAAGGCAATCAAGGCAAGATATGATGAGATTATCACAGGGCTTGCGCTGAAAGATTTCTCGTTGGATAAGGATTTTGAAGAGATCACAAAGAAGCTGGTCGAGAATCCACAGGTTGATTATGCAGCGTCCAGAGGAGAATTTCTGAATGGTAAGATTATGGCTGCATATCTTGGTGTTGAATTTATTGATGCCGCAGAGGTGATTTTCTTCAATGCAGAAGGAAATCTCAACAGCTATAAGACAGAGAAGGTTCTTAGTGAGAGACTGTCGAAGGCACCACGTGCAGTTGTTCCCGGATTTTACGGACTTGGCAAAGATGGGAATGTCAAGACATTTTCCCGTGGCGGTTCGGATGTGACAGGATCTATCGTTGCACAGGCAAGTCAGGCAGATGTGTACGAGAACTGGACAGATGTGTCCGGTTTCCTTGTAGCAGACCCACGTATCGTTCCGAATCCAAAGCCGATTAAATATATTACTTACAGAGAGCTTCGTGAGCTTTCTTATATGGGAGCATCGGTTCTGCACGAAGATGCGATTTTCCCTGTCCGTAACTGTGGTATACCGATCAATATCCGGAATACAAATGTACCGGAAGATCCGGGTACATGGATTGTTGAGAGCACATGCCAGAAGCAGGATTATGTTGTGACAGGTATCGCAGGTAAGAAGGATTTCTGTACGATATTTATCTCCAAGGCAATGATGAATTCCGAGATAGGCTTTGGAAGAAAAGTACTTCAGGCTTTTGAAGAAAATGAGATTTCGTTTGAGCATATGCCATCCGGTATCGATACTATGACGATTGTTGTTCATGAGGATGAATTCATGCACAAGGAGCAGCGGGTGGTATCTGCAATCCATCGTCTGGCAAAGCCGGATTCAGTTGAGATTGAGTCAGGACTTGCGCTGATTGCAGTCGTTGGACGTGGTATGAAGTCCGCAAGTGGTACTGCTGGTAAGTTATTCAGTGCACTTGCCAAGGATGGAATCAACATCAAGATGATCGATCAGGGTTCTTCTGAGCTGAATATTATTATCGGTGTCAGAAACAAAGACTTTGAGCCGGCAATCAGGGCAATTTATGATACATTTATTGTAGATAAAAAGAAGAACTAATTCTAAAGATATCTGATTTTTAACGAGCAGGCTGGGAATGCCTGCTCGTTGTTGTATATAACCTGGGAGACAAAAGATATGACGGAGTTACAGCGAAGATTGTTTGAATTGCAGGATAAAAAGTATCAGGCGTTTCACTCGAAATTGATACCGAATATTGAACCGGCACATGTGATCGGAATCCGGACACCGGTGTTGCGGAACTTTGCGAAGGCGTTTGCGAAAGAGGATGGTGCGGAAGCATTTTTGCAGGAGCTGCCACATACCTACTATGAAGAAAATAATCTGCACATGATGCTGATCGGTGGCATCAGGGACTATGCGCAGTGTTTATATGAGGTAAAGCGCATGCTGCCATACGTTGACAACTGGGCGACATGTGATTTTCCGGTTCCGAAATGTTTTGCGAAACATAAGGAGGAACTGCTTCCGGAGATCCACACATTTCTTGCATCCGGGGAGACCTACACGATCCGCTATGGCATAGGACTTTTGATGCGGTTATACTTAGATGACGATTTTCGACCGGAATATCCGGCGATGGTCGCGTCGGTCACATCGGAGGAATATTATGTGAATATGATGATCGCGTGGTATTTTGCTACCGCACTTGCCAAGCAGTGGGAGATGTGTATCCCATATATCGAAGAGCGGAGATTATCACCGTGGGTATACAGAAAGACGATTCAGAAGGCGGTGGAAAGCTACCGGATCACAGATGAGCAAAAAGCGTACTTGAAGACCTTCCGTTAAAAGTGTACTATAAGAAGATAGAAAACTATGGAGGCAGAAAAATGCGGACAAGAGAAGAAGCCTTAGCATTTGCGCTGTCGTTTCCGGATACATATCAGGATGCACCGTTTCGCGATGACAACTGGCAGCTGGTGCGTGTGAAGGGGAGCAAGAAAGCGTTTTTGTGGACATATGAACGGAATGGATATATGAATCTGAATGTCAAGGTAGACCCGGAGTGGCGTGATTACTGGCGGGATGCTTTCGCATCAGTCGTGCCGGGCTGGCATCAGAACCGGGAGCATTGGAATACGATTATCTTAGATGGAAGTGTCCCGGACGATGCAGTGCGGGAAATGATTGCCGAGAGCTACCGGCTTGTCACCGACAGTCCGTCGAAGCGGATCTATGAGGCAGTGAAGAAGATTCCACGAGGAAAGGTTGCAACATACGGACAGGTAGCAGAGCTTGCAGGGGATAAGAAGATGGCGCGTGCGGTTGGAAATGCACTGCACAGGAACCCGGATCCGGAGCATATCCCATGCTATCGCGTGGTGAATGCGAAGGGCGAGCTTGCCGGAGCGTTCGCGTTTGGCGGTGCGAATGTACAGGAGCAACTGCTTGCGGCAGATGGAATTATGGTCGTGGACGGACGCGTGGATCTTGAAACGTATGGAATGAAACTACCGGAGAATTAAAGAATGAAGAATAGGGGGTTGAGGGGGCAATACCAAGAAAGGAGTGGAACAGTTTGAAGAATAAGATAAAGAAGATAGCAGTGGCGCTTTTGGCATTTACTGTCGGCTGCGCATGTCTGACCGGCTGTAATGTGCGGCAGGATACAATCCGGTTTGGCGCGGCAGGTGTCGGTGGCGGATATTATGCATTTGCGACTGCATATACACAGCTTGCAAATGCAGAGGATGCGGAAATGAAATTCAACATAAAATCAACGGCCGGGTCGATGGCAAACCTGCGGCTGCTGTCCGAGGGATATGTAGACGTGGCAATTGCACAGGCCGATCTTGCCACAGCCGCGTATTATGGAACGGATGAAAAAGGGGAATCCTATCAGGGATACCGCGTACTGGCAGGCCTATATACCGAGGCGTGCCAGATCGTTGTGCGCAAGGATTCCGGAATCAAAAGCTTAGATGATCTGCAGGGAAAGACGGTAAGTATCGGTGAAACAGAGTCCGGAACTGAGCGGAATGCATTGCAGATTTTACAGGTGAGCGGACTTGCTTCGCCGATTACAGAGACGGTTAATCTGACATATATTGAGGCAGCAGAGAAGCTCAAAAGCGGCGAGATTGACGCGATGTTTTATACAGGCGGTGTGCAGACCAATGTGATTGCGGAGCTTGCAGATAGCTGTGAAATTGCGCTTATTCCGGTCGATGCGAAGACCGTGGATAAGCTGAAGCTTGCATATTCATCGTATGAAACGTGTGAGATTCCGGCGAACACTTACAATGGACAGACAGAGCAGGTTGCAACGGTCGGCGTCAAGGCACTGCTGCTTGCGAGTGAGAAGATGTCCGATGAGACAGCCGAAGAACTTACAAGGCAGCTTTTTGCGCATGCAACAGAGATCGAGTATGCAACTTCATTAAAGGAAATAGCGGATGTAAATGCGGCTGTGGATGGTGTGCAGATTCCGTTCCATCCGGGGGCAAAAGCATATTATGCATCACAGGGCATCTCGGTAGATGCACAGGAAAATTAACAGATAGGAGAACCATTTTACATGGAAATACAAATTGATATGTATCAGACATTGTCACTTTCGGTTGTGGTGCTGATGCTAGGACAATTCTTGAAACAGAAAATAAATTTCCTGGAAAAGTTCTGTATTCCATCTCCGGTGGTCGGCGGATTGATCTTCTCGGTACTGACTTGTATTTTATATAGCACAGGGGTGGTGGAATTTACATTTGATGATACGCTTCGGGAAGTCTGTATGGTATTCTTCTTTACATCGGTGGGATTCCAGGCGAATCTGAAGGTGCTAAAGAGTGGAGGAAAGGCACTTGCAATCTTCCTTGGATTAGTCATTGCCCTGATTTTTATGCAGAATTTACTGGCAGTCGGCGTGTCGCATCTGATCGGGCTTGACTCGCTGGTCGGACTTTGTACCGGCTCCATTCCTATGGTCGGCGGACACGGAACAGCAGGTGCATTTGGCCCGGTGCTTGAGGATTTTAATGTACAGGGGGCAACGACAATCTGTACGGCAGCGGCAACCTTCGGCCTGGTGGCAGGAAGCCTGATCGGTGGGCCGATCGGAAAACGTCTGATTGAGAAGAAGCATTTGCTCGATACAATCGTGACAGAGGATGACAGCCTGCTGATCGAGGAAGAAAAGAAGCATGAGAGACATTCGAATATGTATGCCGCAGCTGTGTTTCAGCTGATTCTGGCAGTCGGACTCGGTACGATCATCTCCGAGCTTCTGACGAAGACGGGACTTACATTTCCGATCTATATCGGAGCTATGATCGTCGCGGCGATTGTTCGAAATGTCGGCGAGTATTCCGGAAAATTTGACATCTATATGGGTGAGATCAACAATCTGGGTGGTATCTGTCTGTCGCTTTTCCTTGGAATTGCGATGATCACATTGAAGCTGTGGCAGCTCGCGGAGCTTGCATTACCGCTTATGATCTTGCTCGGGGCACAGCTTCTGCTTATATTCCTGTACACATATTTTGTAGTATTCCGTGTGATGGGAAAGGATTATGACGCGGCAGTGCTTGCGGCCGGAACATGCGGATTCGGTATGGGTGCGACACCGAATGCTATGGCGAACATGCAGGTGCTTTGTGACCGCTATGCGCCATCGGTCAAGGCGTATCTGCTTGTACCGTTGATCGGAAGTTTGTTTGCAGACTTCATTAATAGTCTGGTGATTACGTTGTTCATCAATATTATATAGTGTAGTGAGACGAATATTTGGAAGGAATCCTTATCTTGAAATGAAGATAACGGTTGGAGGAATCGCATGAAGGACAAGAAAGAGAAGAAGAAAAAAACGAAATTTAATCTTGCATTTGATAATCTTGCAATCCCGGAAGTGCATATTGGAGGAACTGCGCATGGTCAAGGAAATGTGGAACATAAGCATCCGAATGCGGACGGAGAGCCGGAGGATGAGGTTGTAACATTTGCGGATGTTGCAATTCCGGAGGTCCATATCACAAGATATAAAGAGCTTTCTGATATGATTCACAGTCTGCGCAAGAAGCTCCACGAGAATCCGGAGCCTTCCATGCAGGAAGAAAAGACCCGGTATATATTGCAGGAATTTATAAAACGCCATACAACGTTTGAGGTTGTGGATAAAGGCGTGTGGTTTTATGCCGTGAAGAAAGCGGAGAAGGAAAGCGGGAAAGCACCGATTGCGTTCCGGGCGGATATGGATGCGGTATGTGGAAAGGATGGAAAACCGGGACACTACTGCGGACATGATGGGCATAGCAGTATTCTGTGTGGCGTAGCATTGTATCTTTCAAAGCGGGAAGAATTGCCAGACCGTGATGTATATCTGATCTTCCAGCCGGGCGAGGAGATTGGCGCGGGCGCGAAGATCTGCAAGGAATTACTTGCGGAAAAGCAGATTGGAGAGATCTATGGTTTGCACAATATTCCCGGCTATCCGAAGAATCAGGTATTGCTTCGCAAGGGAACATTTGCGTGTGCATCGACCGGGCTTTCGATTCGCATGACCGGAACACCAAGCCATGCGGCATACCCGGAAGCTGGCAGGAATCCGGCTATTCCGATGGCGAAGCTTCTGCTTGAGATCGAGCGGATTACGAAGGAGATGCAAGTGCGGGAGAATTTCGTGCGTATGACTGTGATCGGGGCGGATGTTGGCAGTGCAAATTATGGCGTATCAGCGTTTGAAGGTACGTTGCGGCTTACGGTGCGCGCAGAGAAAGAAGATGCATTTGACACATATGTGAATGAGATTAAAGCTCTGGCTGCGACACTTGCAGAAGAAAATCAGCTTACTATAGCCATAGAGGAAATCGAGCGGTTTCCTGCAACGGAGAATCACGATGCAAATGTAGATAAGCTGCGTGCGTGTGCAGAGAAATTACAATTTCCTGTGACAGAGCTTGCACAGCCGATGCGCTGGTCGGAGGATTTTGGATATTATCTGCAGGAAGTGCCGGGGGCATTCTTCGGTGTAGGCGATGGCGAAGACCATGCACAGCTTCATACAGCGGAGTATGAATTCCCGGATGAGATTATGAAGACCGCGGTTGCAATGCTTGTGGGATTGATATAGGAAAGAAGAATAAAACCATGAATATCGAAGTAAGAGCATATACAGACAATGACATCGAGGCGATGGTGACGATCTGGAACCAGGTTGTCGAAGATGGCGTGGCATTTCCGCAGGAGGAATGTCTGACACCGGAGTCAGGAACAGCATTTTTCGCAGAGCAGACATATTGCGGAGTCGCGGAGGATATGGACACAGGCAGAATCTACGGCATGTATATCCTACATCCAAACAATGTAGGAAGATGCGGACACATCTGCAATGCCAGCTATGCGGTCGACCGGGAATCGAGAGGATTGCATATCGGCGAGAAGCTGGTGTCTGACTGTCTGGCGCAGGGCAAGGCACATGGTTACCGTGTCTTACAGTTCAATGCGGTTGTCGCAAGTAATGTGCATGCACGACATCTGTATGAGCGTCTTGGATTCAAACAGCTCGGCACGATACCGGGTGGCTTCCGCATGAAGGATGGAAGTTATGAAGATATCTGCCCATATTACCATGAGTTGTAAAATGTTAAAAGCATGTAAACTTGGTTGACGAGCCAGGGAAAATGGGGTAGACTACATCTTAGGTCGAGGAAGAACCATGGCGAGATCTGGTTCGGATAGATCTGGCAGTGATAAAGCTGCGAATAGAATAAAAAATTATGGAGGTGAGACTATGGACGGTTGCGATAGTACGAGTCGAGCGATACGCGGTGGAAGACATATGGATATACGAACGCAGTTTGGATATAGTCTCATTTTATTTATGACGATATAACTGCGTTTAGTTTTCTGTTGTCTGAACCACCGTATGAAAGACGGTGGTATTTTTATGCCCCGGAATAAGGAGGTAGAAGACAATGAAGAAATGGATGAAAAGAAAGAATTACACAGCGCAGTCAAAGAAGCATTTGCGGGATAAGAATCTGCAGGAGGCAGCAAAGGTACTCTCCCTGATGGAGGTCGATGATGCGGTCGATGTCTTAGACGAGGTCGATGATGCAACGAAAAAGCAGGTTGTGGATATGCTCCCGGAGGATGCCGGAAATGATATCCAGATGATCCTCTCCTACGAGGAAGACGAGATGGGTAGTCGTATGACGACGAACTATATCGCCATCCGCAGGGGCATAGATATCCGGCAGGCAATGCGCGAGCTGGTTTCGCAGGCAGGTGAAAATGATAATATCGGAACGGTCTATGTATTAGACGAATCCGATAAATACTATGGCGCGATTGACCTGAAGGATCTGATCGTCGCCAGAGAAAATGATACATTGGAATCTATCATCAATACGACGTATCCATTTGTGACCGATCATGAGAAAATCGAGGATTGTATTGACGAACTGGTGGATTACGCAGAGGATTCCATTCCCGTTTTATCTGAGACAAAGGAATTACTTGGTGTTATCACCGCACAGGATGTCGTAGAGGCTGTCGATGATGAGATGGGCGAGGATTACGCAAAACTTGCAGGTTTGACAGACGAGGAGGATTTGAGAGAAACTACAAAGGAAAGCATGAAGAAACGATTGCCATGGCTGATCATCTTGTTGTTCCTTGGCATGGGGGTGTCTTCCGTTGTAGGAGCTTTTGAAGCGGTTGTCGCTGTGCTTCCGATTGTGATGTGCTTCCAGTCTCTGATTCTGGATATGGCAGGAAATGTTGGAACGCAGTCGCTGGCGGTTACGATTCGTGTATTGATGGATGAGAACCTGACTGGTAAACAGAAACTGCATCTCGTATGGAAGGAGATGAAGGTCGGTTTTGTAAATGGCTTGTTGCTCGGCTCTCTGGCATTTGTATTTATTGGTATCTACATCGCCTGCTTCAAGCACAATGCATGGCTGCATGCATTCCTGATTTCCGGTTGCGTAGGTGTATCACTGATGGTTGCCATGGTGATTTCGAGTCTGGTTGGAACCTTGATTCCGATTTTCTTCCACAAGATCAAGATTGATCCGGCAGTTGCATCCGGGCCACTGATTACAACGGTCAATGACCTTGTAGCAGTCGTAGCGTACTATGGACTGGCATGGTTGTTCTTGATCCAGATCATGCAGATTGTTTCGTAGGAAAGCGGTAAGAGAAATGGATTTAGGAGTTTATATGCTTTTATTACAAGACGTCAAATAGTCAAATAAATGAAAAAAATAAAAAGCGAATTGCTTGAAAAATATTTTATGCATGTTAAAATATAGTTCGGTTATGAATTGTTTGATTGCGAACAATTCATAACCGAACTTTTTCTTTTGCAAAATAGGTAAGCGGAGGACAGAGTGTTGGGAAGATACTACTAAAGGAGGGAATTCATGGACGATTGGAAACATGATCATCTGGGAAACCAGATTATTATATTATCAAATCAGGTGAAACATTATCTGCATCAGGCAGCGGAAGTGGAAGGCATCAGCGGTTCTCAGAGCCGGATTCTGCATTACATTTCCGAATTCAGTAAGAAGACAGAAGTATATCAGAAGGATGTGGAAGAATTCTTCTATCTGCGCCGGTCTACCGTCACCCAAACGTTACAGGCGATGGAGAAGAACGGACTTATCAGGCGCTCCAACGTTGCCAGAGATGCACGCCTGAAGAAACTGGAACTGACCGAAGCAGGGCAGGCACTCGAAGCACAGATACATACACGTGTGATGCAGATGGAACAGCGGCTGAGAGAAAGCTTAACAGAGGAAGAAATCACACAGTTTTTATCAATTACAGATAAGCTTGGAGCCGAATTGACAAACCTTGGAGCACCAGAAATCAAACAAGCCTGTAAGTAACCAGAAGGTCACTTGGCTTGCTTTCCTATGATTAAGAGAGTGAGCGAGATGATGCAATTTGTAAATGTCCATATTCAATTCTGGAAATATAGATATGTTTGGAACTTAGAAGTACTTGATGTTCTGTAAGTAATCAGCAATGTTTGAACACGATGTTCAAACAAGCCGCCATTGAGCCACGGATGGCGAATTGGCGGCGGTTGCGTGCAGGAGTACTGTGTGAATCAGAACATCTAGCACTTCTTAGTTTCAATACATCATATATTACCAGAATTGAATATAGACATATATACAAATGCATCATGGACGAAATTGAAGCATAAGAAAGGAGACAACATGTTAAAGACGTTAGGAAAACAAATCAAAGAATTCAAAGCCGCGTCCATCGCAACCCCACTGTTTATGCTGCTGGAAGTTCTGATGGAAACACTCGTCCCGTTCCTGATGGCATCCATCATTGACGATGGCGTCAATGTGCCGGGCGGTGACATTCACCATATCTGCGTAGTCGGTGCATGGATGATCGTGGCAGCGGCAGTCGGACTATTTGCGGGACTTATGGGAGGTCGTTACGGTGCGTATGCATCTGCCGGGTTCGCGAAGAATCTGCGGCAGGCGATGTATTATAATATCCAGACATTTTCATTTACAAACATTGACAAGTACAGTACCGCCGGACTGGTGACTCGTATGACGACCGATGTGACGAATGTGCAGAATTCCTATATGATGATCCTGCGTATGGGTATGCGTGCCCCGGCGAGCATGATCTGCGCGATGGCAGCTGCATTTTTAATCAATGCACGAATTGCAAGTATTTACCTGGTTGCAGTTATTTTGCTTGGCATTGTGTTACAGTTCATTATCCGCAAGGCAAATAAATATTTCAATATCGTATTTGAGAAGTACGACGACTTAAATGCCAGCGTGCAGGAGAATGTATCTGCAATCCGAGTCGTTAAGGCATATGTCCGCGAGGAGTATGAGACAAATAAATTCGCACAGGCAAGCGCGAAGCTTTACAACATGTTTGTGCGGGCAGAGAGCATCATCGCCTGCAATATGCCGGTCATGATGTTCACGGTGTATAGCTGTATCCTGTTAATCAGCTGGGTTGGTGCGCACATGATCGTGAGCGATTCGCTTACGACAGGTAATCTGATGAGCCTGCTTGCATACTGCATGAATATCCTGATGAGCCTGATGATGCTTTCGATGGTATTTGTCATGATCAGTATGAGTATGGCGAGTGCGAGACGTATCGCAGAGGTGATCAACGAGGATACGACCTTGAAGAATCCGGAACAGCCAGATATGGAAGTAGCGGACGGAAGCGTGGAGTTCGATCATGTATATTTCCGTTACAAGGAGACGGCGAAGGATTTCGTATTGAAGGATATCAATGTAGCGATTAAATCGGGTGAGACGATTGGCATCATCGGCGGAACCGGTAGCGCGAAGACGAGTCTTGTCAGCCTGATCAGCCGTCTGTATGATGTGTCGAAGGGCAGCGTCAGAGTTGGAGGCAAGGATGTCCGGGAATACGACATGGAGACACTTCGAAATGAAGTCGCCGTTGTGCTGCAGAAGAATACATTGTTCAGCGGAACGATTTACGAGAATCTCCGCTGGGGTGATAAGGATGCTACTGACGAGATGTGCAGACGTGCGTGTGAGCTTGCCTGCGCCGATGAATTCATCGAGAAGATGCCGGATGGCTACAACACATATATCGAGCAGGGAGGTTCGAATGTATCCGGCGGACAAAAGCAGCGTCTGTGTATTGCGCGTGCACTATTGAAGAATCCGAAGATCCTGATCTTAGATGATTCGACGAGTGCGGTTGATACGGCGACGGATGCGAAGATCCGTGCGGCATTTGCAACCGAGATTCCGAACACAACGAAGATTATCATTGCACAGCGTATCTCCAGTGTGGAGCATGCCGACCGGATCATCGTCATGAACGAGGGTGAAATCAACGGTATTGGAACGCATGAAGAGCTGCTTGCCGGAAATGATATTTACCGCGAGGTATATGAGTCACAAAACGGTGCCGGCGCCAATGCAGATTTTGACGAGGAGGCGTCATCAAATAAGGAGGTGAATCAACATGCGTAATCAAAGAGGAAAAGGACCGGAGAATCCGGGCAGACTTCTGAAGCGGTTGATGGGAATGCTCATGAAGCATTATGGCGTGGCGATTATTATCGTTGCAATCTGTATCATCATCAACGTTCTTGCAAATGTACAGGGAACGATGTTCATGCAGCGGTTGATCGACGACTATATCACACCGCTGTTAAAGAGTGAGACGAAGAATTACACACCATTGCTCCATGCAATCGGACGTGTCGCATGCTTCTATGGGATCGGAATTATTGCTTCGTATTCCTATAACCGGATCATGGTTAATGTCACACAGGGAATGCTGAAAACATTCCGTGATTCGATGTTCACGAAGATGGAGCAGCTTCCAATCAAATATTTTGACACCCATGCGCACGGTGATATCATGTCCATGTATACAAATGATACCGATACGCTGAGACAGATGATCAGCCAGTCGATGCCACAGCTTTTCAACAGTGCGATTACGATTATCAGTACGACCGTCTGTATGTTCATGCTGAACATTCCACTTACGGCACTGACATTTTTCATGGTTGGCATCATGTTGGTGCTGACAAGAAAAATCGGTGGTTTATCCGCGAAGCATTTCATTGCGCAGCAGAAAGATATCGGTACGGTCAATGGTTATATCGAGGAGATGATGCAGGGACAGCGCGTAGTCAAGGTGTTCTGTCACGAAGAGGAGAGCAAGGAAGCATTTGACAAGCTGAATGATGCTTTGTGCGAGAGCTCCTACAAGGCGAATAACTATTCGAATATTTTAGGACCGATCAACGCGCAGCTTGGAAATATCAGCTACGTGCTCTGTGCGATCGTCGGTGGTGTACTGGCGATTGGAAATGTCGGCGGATTCACGCTGGGCGGTCTGGCGAGCTTCCTGACGTTCAACAAGAACTTCAACATGCCAATCAACCAGATCAGTATGCAGATCAATGCAATCGTAATGGCACTTGCCGGAGCGGAGCGAATCTTCAATTTGCTGGACGAGGAGCCGGAAGTGGACGAGGGCTATGTCGAGCTTGTGAATGCAAAGCGCGAAAATGGACAGCTTGTGCCAAGTGAGAAGCGTACCGGACTCTGGGCGTGGGCACACAAGCATACAAATGGCGATCCAACCACATATGTGGAGCTGAAAGGTGACGTCGTATTTGACGACGTGGACTTCGGATATACCGATGATAAGATTGTGCTGCACAATGTTTCGATGTTTGCACAGCCGGGACAAAAGCTTGCGTTCGTCGGTTCGACCGGTGCCGGAAAGACGACGATCACGAATCTGATCAATCGGTTCTACGATATTCAGGATGGAAAGATCCGGTATGATGGCATCAATATTAACAAGATCAAGAAAGCGGATCTGCGAAGATCACTTGGTATCGTATTGCAGGATACGCATCTGTTCAGCATGAGCGTGCGGGAGAATATCCGTTATGGACGGCTTGATGCGACAGACGAAGAGGTCGAGGCAGCTGCAAAGCTTGCGAATGCTGATGGGTTTATCCGTCGTCTGCCGCAGGGCTATGATACCGTTCTGACTGGCGACGGCGCAAACTTAAGTCAGGGACAGCGTCAGCTTCTTGCCATCGCGCGGGCAGCCATCGCCGATCCACCGGCGCTTATCTTAGATGAAGCGACAAGCTCGATCGATACACGAACCGAGCGCCTGGTACAGGATGGTATGGACAAGCTGATGCATGGAAGAACGACATTTGTAATCGCACATCGGTTGTCCACGATCCAAAACAGCGACTGTATCATGGTACTTGAACAGGGACGTATCATTGAACGTGGAACGCACGAAGAACTGCTTGAAAAGAAGGGCAGATATTACCAGTTGTATACCGGAAATGCAGTGCTGGCGTAGGAAAAATAGGGGGGATAGAAGATGCCATTTAGGATAATCAGAAATGATATAACGAAGATGCGGTGCGATGCGATCGTGAATACTGCGAATACAAAGCCAATTATAGGAAGTGGCTGCGATTATGCGGTCTATAAAGCAGCGGGAAAGCGACGTTTGTCAGAATACCGGGAGAAAAATATCGGTGAGGTCCCGGAGGGAGACGTATTCCTGACACCGGGATTCCGGCTGCCGGCGCGTTATATCATCCATGTGGTCAGTCCGCTTTATATTGATGGGGCGCATGGAGAGGAAGAAAAGCTGAGGGTCTGCTATCGGAAGAGCCTGTCGCTGGCGTGGGAACAGCGATGCCGGTCCATTGCATTTCCGGTGATTTCAACCGGAAGCTTTGGCTATCCGAAGCAAGAAGGTATCCGCATCGCTGCGGACGAGATTCAGGCATTTTTGCAGAATCATGAGATGCTTATTTATCTTGTTGTATTTGATGCGCGGTCAGCACGATATGGAAAACGATTCGACAAAGACCTGCAGGCATATATTGACGAGAACTATGTCGATGCAAAACATCATGAAGAATATAGCATACAGACGATGGCGCTACGGCGTGACCTGGACGATGCAATCTGTCAGCCAGGTGAGACGAAACAAGACGATGCACCCTGCCAGCCTGGTGAGGCGGACTTGGACGATGAGTCATTTTCGCCTTATGAAGACGATCTGTATGAGGAGGATTCTGACGAAGATACCGAGGAAGAGAACGCGTTCACACAATTGCATGAGAGCAAATTAGAAGAGCGCATGAAGCATTTGACGGATTCCTTCTCGGAATATCTGCTCTATCTGATCGAAGAGAAAGGCATGACGAATGCGGATGTCTACAAGCGGGCGCTCGTGGATAAGAAAACATTTTCGAAGATAAAAAATCATGCAGATTATCATCCGCAGAAGATGACTGCAATGTGTCTGTGCATGGGTGCAAAGCTCAATTTGGATGAGACGAGAGATCTGCTTGCGCGTGCAGGATATGCATTAAGCCCGTGCGATAAGACGGACATTATCTTCTCTTATTTCATAGAGAATCAAATCTACGATATGATCGAGTTGGATATCCAGTTAGAGGAGCATGGACTTTCGTGCCTGATCTAGTATATTGACAGAGAAACATAGATTTTGTGTCTGATCAAATATATTATATAAGGTCGCTTGTGTGGCGACCTTATTTTTTATGCGCTGTGATATGATTTCCTCAACAACAAACAAAGCAACTGATAAAAACGATTGGCAGATATATGCATATAGGATTGAATGCGTGTATGTTTCATATCGAAAATATCAGAAGGATGAAATGGAGGTAATCATTATGAAGAATTTGACAGAATTGGTATTTATCTTAGACAGAAGTGGATCAATGAGCGGGCTTGAGGCGGACACGATAGGCGGATTCAACAGTATGATCGAGAAGCAGAAGAAGGAAGCTGGCGAAGCGCTTGTATCGGTCGTGTTGTTTGACGATCAGACAGAGGTGATCTATGACCGGGCGGACATCAGGCAGATTCAGCCGATGACAGACGAGCAGTATTTTGTGCGGGGCTGTACGGCATTGTTAGATGCAATCGGTGGTGCAATCAGTCATATCAAGGATGTGCGCAAACGTATGCCGGAGTCGGAACGTCCGGAGAAGACGATCTTCATAATCACAACCGATGGGATGGAAAATGCAAGCCACAGATATAATTATGCGAAGATCAAGAAAATGATTGAGAAGCGGCAGGCGAAAAACTGGGAATTTATCTTCCTTGGAGCAAACATCGATGCAGTCGCAGAAGCAGGACGCATGGGAATCAGAGCCGGCCGTGCCGTTAATTATCATTGTGATGCTGCCGGAACAGCACTCAATTACAAGGTCTTAAGCCAGACCGTAGCTATGATGCGTAGCTGCGAATCCGCGCAGGATATGACAGATTTTCTAGATGAAGAGGATTGCTTCGAGGAGATTGAGGAGGATTATGCAAGGAGGAAATAGTCTAAGAGGTTAGACTATACATCCCCATCAACCCTGCCAGAAACACCACATTGACAACCGTAAACCACAGAAAATATTTCCCCTTTTTGCCCGGATATTCCCGGGCAATTTGCTTATAGGAGATCAGGCTTGCCATCGAAGCGATGAGTGTACCGAGTCCGCCGAGGTTGGTGCCGATGATAAGTGCCTTGTAATTCGTTGTAAATCCCGACAGCAAAAGGGCGGTTGGCACGTTGCTGATAATCTGGCTGGCACCGATGGCGATGTATGTTTCCCGTCCGGTAATGATGCTTTCAAGGAAAGACTGGAAAGCTGGTACGCGCTCCATATTTCCGATGAATACGAAAAATCCGATAAATGTGCCGAGCAGTGCGTAGTCCACGTGAAGCAGAGTTTTTCGTGACACAAGCAGGAACAGTACAAGAATAATCACGAACAGGATGCGGATGTCCAGAAGTTTGGCGACATTCAACAGGCACAGCACGAATGCGATGCTGTAAAGGATAATCTGTTTTTTCGGAAGTTTAACCGCATGGTCGTTCCGATCGATTACGATCGCGTGCTGTTTGATAAAGAACATGGAGATCAGGATTCCAAGCAGCGAGGCAATCGTGTAAGGGAGCATAATTTCCACGAATGTACCGAGGGACATGCCCGATTTGGCATACAGATACAAGTTCTGTGGATTCCCCATCGGCATAAGCATGCTTCCGAGGTTTGCAGCGATTGTCTGCATCACAACGACCGGGATGATCAGATGTTCCTTCTCCGACATGGAAAGCACAATGATTGCAAACGGCACAAAGGTGATCAGTGAGACATCGTTTGTGATAAACATACTGAATACAAATGGAAGCAACACCAGTACAAGAAATAATTGTCTTGTTGTATGAACGTGTGCAAGCAGTGCATTTCCGATCGTGCGGAACAGACCGGTTTCCTTGAATCCAGCCATAACAGCCATTAGGCAGAACAGGAGTGTGATGGAATGCCAGTCGATGTAGGAGATGTATTTTTTGTCCGGATGGACGAGGAACATGGAGAGGATGGCAAGTACGAGGCTTACCATCAGGACGGTTTCTCTTTTTATAAATGCAAGTATTTTCTTCATAATGTATCTCGATTCTGTAAAATTTTTTCCATTATATCACATGTCACCACGCGAAAGCGTGATGACCTGCGCACGCATCATCGTGCTACATTATAATCTGTCACCACGCGAAAGCGTGATGACCTGCGCACGCATCAGCGTGCTACATTATATCATAAAAAAAAACACCTTGACACCACAAAATCCATTTGATAAAATGAGCAATGCGGCGGCTGTGCTTGCACAAGCCGGCATATTGCGAAAACACACATGGAGCCGTTAGGCGACATGATATAATCCACACTCGGAAAAGAAAATAGAAGGTTACTATTGGAAACGCACATTCTCTTTGGAATGATAACGAACAACACTGTCTGTTAAAAATTATCATTTTAAGGAGGTTTTTTTATGCCAAAAACAAAGTTTCAAGAGGTTATTTTCACGATTATGATGGTGTTCGTCATGGTGTACGCGATGATCTGCTACAACATTGCACTGAACATCGGAGGGATGAGTAACAAAGTGTTTCTGGCCGCATTCCATGAGCTTGTCATCATGGGACCGATTGCATTTGTGCTTGATTTCTTTTTTGTCGGTACAATTGCGAAGAAGAAAGCGTTGAAGATTGTGAACCCGGAGAAGGAAAATCCGTTCCATCTGGTTCTTGCAATCTCATTTATTTCAGTCGCATTTATGTGTCCGCTTATGAGTCTGGCAGCAACCATTTTATTTAAGCATGCGGGAAATCAGTTTATTGCCGTCTGGTTACAGACATGTGCATTTAATTTCCCGATGGCACTGTGCTGGCAGATATTTTATGCGGGACCACTTGTACGTTTCCTGTTCCGCCTGATCTTCCTGGAGAAGCAGAAAGAGGGAAATATGCAGAAAGCATTTGAATAACGTGTTCTATTGGGGGATTTTCCGTATTTCAATATATTTACCCAATAATTTCTGCCCTTTTTTCAAAATCGTTTGGGGGGAATATTGGTATATGTGCATTCTTTACCCAATTGGCTCCAATTTCCAGACTTGTGATTGGGGGATTTCTTGATAATGTGAAAAAATCCCCCAATTTGTTTCAGCATGGTTATCTGCAATTGGAGAATTTTTCTGGGAAATTGAAAATTCCCCCAACTTACCACCGCAAGCCTGTCAAACAGAGTAACAAAAAGTCCTGAGAAGACACCTATTACACATAAAAACACCTTTGCATGCAAAATCCCAGTGATACAATCCACGCTCTTATGAACTTACAAAAATCTCTATGCTATCCCACAAAAATCCCTATGATTTCTTGTTGCAAAATCCCCTCTGCTCGTGCATAATAGAATACAAATAAATTCTCTTACAAAGAAAGAGAGGGAAAGAGGTAAAAACTATGGGTGACACAAATGATGGAGCAGTCAGAGATGCGAAAAAGCTTGGATTACCGAAGGTTTTGATTTTGGGATTACAGCATATGTTTGCAATGTTCGGTGCAACTATCTTAGTCCCAATTTTAGTGTCCGGGTATTTTGCAGATGCATGTGGAGAGCCATTGACGAGAGGTCTGACCGTATCAGTCACACTTTTCTGTGCAGGCTTTGGTACATTGCTTTTCCATGTATGTTCGAAGTTTAAAGTACCGGCGTTTCTTGGATCTTCGTTTGCATTCTTAGGTGGATTTTCAACCGTTGCCAATCTGGATACCGGTAAATTCGCCGATATGGCAGCAAATGACAAGGTAGCTTATGCCTGCGGTGGCGTGGTAGCAGCCGGTGCATTGTATCTGGTTATGGCATTGATCATCAAGCTGGTTGGCGTAAACCGCGTGATGCGTTTCCTTCCACCGGTTGTAACCGGACCGATCATTATCTGTATCGGACTTTCGCTTGCACCATCCGCAATCTCAAATGCCAGCACAAACTGGTGGCTTGCGGTAATCGCGTTAGCGGTTATCATCATCTTCAATATCTGGGGTAAAGGCATGTTCAAGATCATCCCAATTTTGATGGGTGTTTTGATTTCTTACGTGGCAGCAGTGATCATGAATGCAGCAGGACTTACGAATCCGGATGGCAGTGCGATCATCGCATTTGAGTCGGTGAAATCCGCAAGCTTCTTCGGTGTACCACAGTTCCAGTTTGCAAAATTTGATCTCACATCGATTCTGGTTATGGCACCAATCGCAATCGCTGCGATGATGGAGCATGTGGGTGATATGTCAGCTATTTCTGCAACCGTTGGCAAGAACTTTATTCAGGACCCAGGTCTGCACCGTACATTAGTTGGTGATGGTCTTGCAACTGCATTTGCAGGAGCAATCGGCGGACCTGCAAACACAACATACGGTGAGAACACAGGTGTATTAGAGCTTTCCAAAGTATACGATCCGATGGTTATCCGTCTGGCAGCCGTATTTGCAATCGTACTGTCCTTCATTCCGAAGTTCGCAGCTGTCATTTCCACGATGCCATCAGCGATTATTGGCGGTGTATCCTTCATGTTATATGGTATGATTTCAGCCATCGGTGTGCGGAATGTCGTTGAGAATAAGGTAGATCTGACACGTTCCAGAAACCTGATTATTGCTGGTGTGATCTTCGTCTGTGGACTTGGTTTCTCAAACGGTATCACATTTACAATCGGGGAGACATCTATCACACTGACAGCGCTTGCTATTGCAGCGATCGCAGGAATTCTGTTAAATGCGATTCTGCCTGGAAATGATTACCAGTTCGGTGCAAATCCGGATGGTGACCAGAGCCGTGGTGTCTTTGTGAAGTCTAAGGAATAAATATAATAACAAAAGCAAAAAACTAGAAAAAAGGAGATTACAAAATGGATTTTAAGAATGAGAAAAATATTACGATTTTTGAGCATCCGTTGATTCAGCATAAGATTTCGATTCTGCGTGACAAGAATACGGGAACCAATGAGTTCCGGAAGCTCGTAGAGGAGATTGCGATGCTTGAAGGATTTGAAGCACTTGGTGACCTGCCATTGCAGGATGTGGAGATTGAGACTCCAATCGAGAAATGTATGACTCCGATGATTTCCGGACGTAAGCTCGCTATCGTTCCGATACTTCGTGCTGGCCTTGGCATGGTGCCGGGCGTGCTTGCCCTCGTACCATCTGCAAAGGTTGGACACATCGGTATGTACCGGGATGAGGAGACGCGCATTCCACATGAGTATTACTGCAAGCTTCCGAATCCGATTGATGAGAGAATCATTGTCGTAACCGATCCGATGCTTGCCACCGGTGGCTCCGCCGTGGATGCGATCACACAGATTAAGGAACATGGTGGGAAGAAGATTAAGTTCATGTGTATCATTGCAGCACCGGAAGGTGTACAGAAGCTGCATGAGGCGCATCCGGATGTGCAGATCTATGTGGGTCATCTGGATCGCGAGTTGAATGAGAATGCCTACATCTGTCCTGGACTTGGCGATGCGGGCGACCGTATCTTCGGTACAAAATAACGGAAAAACTGACTATAAGGTCACATAAGGTCAGATATGTAAAAATAATTAAAAACAGTTCAAACTGACGTTGTTAAAAGCATGGAGACTGGGTATTTCAATATATCCAGTTTCTGTGCTTTAATTATATTCATAGTTTTCTTGTATGTACAATCTAAGATGTATATCTGCAAGAATATTAGAAAATTATGAAATAAAAGAACAATCAGGAGGAACAATGATGAGCGAGAACAGATATGAATTGAATAAGAACCTTGCACAGATGTTAAAGGGTGGCGTGATCATGGACGTTACAACACCGGAGCAGGCAAGAATTGCACAGGAGGCAGGTGCGTGTGCAGTTATGGCATTGGAGAGAATTCCGGCAGATATCCGTGCAGCCGGAGGTGTATCCCGTATGAGCGATCCGAAGATGATTAAGGGAATTCAGGAAGCCGTTACAATTCCGGTTATGGCAAAATGCCGTATCGGACATTTTGTAGAGGCACAGATCCTTGAAGCAATCGAGATTGACTATATCGATGAGAGTGAAGTTTTATCACCGGCCGATGATATTTACCATATTGACAAGACGAAGTTTAAGGTACCGTTTGTCTGTGGCGCACGTGATCTTGGCGAGGCACTTCGTCGTATTGAGGAAGGAGCATCTATGATCCGTACAAAGGGTGAGCCGGGAACCGGTGATGTTGTACAGGCCGTTCGTCATATGCGTGCGATGAACTCTGAGATCCGTCGTATTGTAGGTATGGCAGAGGATGAGATCTACGAAGCAGCAAAGCAGCTTCAGGTACCTGTTGAGCTTGTGCGTTACGTCCATGAGAATGGCAAGCTTCCGGTTGTAAACTTCGCAGCCGGCGGTGTTGCAACACCGGCCGATGCAGCACTTATGATGCAGCTTGGTGCAGAAGGTGTATTCGTTGGATCCGGTATCTTCAAGTCCGGAAATCCTGCAAAGCGTGCAGCCGCAATTGTTAAGGCTGTTACAAACTATCAGGATGCAAAGCTGATTGCAGAACTCTCAGAAGATCTTGGCGAGGCTATGGTTGGAATCAATGAGTCCGAGATCGAGATTCTTATGGCAGAAAGAGGAAAGTAAGATGAAGATAGGAATATTGGCATTGCAGGGTGCATTTGCAGAGCACGAAGCATCCCTGGATAAATTACATATTCCACACTTCGAGATCCGTCAGGCAGATGACCTGCAGGATGATATGGATGGATTAATCATTCCGGGCGGTGAAAGTACAGTTATGGGAAAGCTTCTGAAGGAGCTTTCCCTGTATGAGCCACTCAAGGCGAAGATCGAAGCCGGTCTGCCGGTATTCGGTACCTGCGCCGGCTTGCTTCTTCTGGCAAAGGATATTGACGGAGAAGATGCACTTGGCTTCCGGACGATGAACATCGTAGCGCGCAGAAATGCTTACGGTAGACAGCTTGGCAGCTTCTTCGCAGAAGAGGACTTCAAGGGAATCGGAACCGTCGGCATGACATTTATCCGTGCGCCATATATCGAGAGCGTTGGGGATGGCGTTGATGTCTTAGCAACGTGCGATGGCAGAATCGTAGCTGCCCGTCAGGGAAAACAGCTTGTCACAGCATTCCACCCGGAACTCACCGAAGAAGTAAAGATTCATCAATATTTTGTGGATATGATTTCGGAAAACTAAGCAAAAATACGAAAGAACCCTTTTTTTAAGGGTTCTTTTTTAATGCCATTTCTCTGATTGTATTTGCCCCTCACATCTAGTATAATTAAGTGATTTTGGATAAAAATCGGATTAAATATTATACAAGGGGGCAAATATGAGCAAAAGAGAAGACATTAAAAAAGTTCTGATTATCGGTTCCGGTCCAATCATCATCGGTCAGGCATGTGAGTTTGACTATTCCGGCACGCAGGCATGTAAAGCTTTAAGACAGCTCGGCTACGAGATTATTCTGGTGAATTCCAATCCTGCAACCATTATGACAGATCCGGGTATTGCGGATGTGACATATATTGAGCCGTTGAATGTGACAAGACTGGAGCAGATTATTGCCAAGGAACGTCCGGACGCGATATTACCGAACCTCGGTGGTCAGTCTGGTCTTAATTTGTGTTCCGAGCTTGCAGCTGCAGGCATACTTGACAAATATAACGTGAAAGTCATCGGCGTTCAGGTAGATGCGATCGAACGTGGTGAGGACCGAATTGAATTTAAGAAAACTATGAACAAACTGGGAATCGAGATGGCGCGCAGTGAAGTTGCCTATTCTGTAGAAGAAGCACTTGCGATTGCAGATAAGCTTGGTTACCCAGTTGTTTTGCGTCCGGCCTATACAATGGGCGGTGCCGGTGGCGGACTTGTCTACAATGTAGAAGAGTTGAAGACCGTCTGTGCAAGAGGTCTGCAGGCAAGTCTGGTAGGACAGGTACTCGTTGAGGAGTCAATCCTTGGCTGGGAAGAGCTGGAGCTTGAGGTTGTCCGTGATGCAAAGGGTAACATGATTACTGTCTGCTTCATTGAGAACATTGATCCACTCGGCGTACACACGGGAGATTCCTTCTGTTCTGCACCAATGCTTACAATCTCTGAGGAATGTCAGAAGCGTTTGCAGGAGCAGGCATATAAGATTGTAGACGAAGTACAGGTGATCGGTGGAACAAACGTACAGTTTGCACATGATCCGGTGACAGATCGAATCATTGTAATCGAGATCAACCCTAGAACTTCCCGTTCTTCTGCACTTGCTTCCAAAGCGACAGGATTCCCAATCGCGCTTGTATCAGCGATGCTTGCAGCCGGACTTACATTGGATGAGATTCCTTGCGGCGTGCATGGAACCCTCGACAAATATGTTCCGGGCGGCGATTATGTCGTAATCAAGTTTGCCAGATGGGCATTTGAGAAGTTCAAGGATGCGCAGGACAAGCTTGGTACACAGATGCGTGCTGTTGGTGAAGTTATGAGTATCGGTAAGACTTATAAGGAAGCATTCCAGAAGGCAATCCGAAGCTTGGAGATCGGTCGTTACGGACTTGGCTTTGCGAAGGATTTCCATGATAAGACAAAGGATGAGCTGCTTGCAATGCTGGTAGAGCCAACCAGTGAGAGACAGTTTATCATGTATGAGGCACTTCGTAAGGGCGCGACAGTTGAGGAGTTATACAACCTGACGAAGATCAAGCATTACTTCATTGAGCAGATGAAGGAGCTTGTAGAAGAGGAAGAAGCACTGCTTGCAAAGAAGGGTGAGACACTCGACAAGGATACAATGGAGCAGGCGAAGAAGGATGGTTTCTCAGACCGTTACTTAAGCAAGCTGCTTGAAGTTCCAGAGGACGATATCCGCAATACCCGCCTTGGCTACGGCATTACCGAGAGCTGGGAGCCGGTACATGTAAGTGGAACTGAAGACCGTTCTTATTACTATTCAACTTATAATGCACCAGACCACACAACAATTACGAACAACAAGAAGATCATGATCCTTGGCGGTGGTCCAAACCGTATCGGTCAGGGTATCGAGTTTGACTATTGTTGTGTACATGCAGCCCTTGCATTAAAGGAGCTTGGATTTGAGACAATCATCGTAAACTGTAACCCGGAGACGGTTTCGACAGATTACGATACATCTGATAAATTGTATTTTGAGCCATTGACACTCGAAGATGTACTTTCGATCTACGAGAAGGAGCAGCCGGTGGGCGTCATTGCACAGTTCGGTGGACAGACACCGCTGAATCTGGCAGCAGACTTGAAGAAGAACGGCGTGCGTATCCTTGGTACATCCCCAGAAGTTATCGATATGGCAGAGGATCGTGATCTCTTCCGTGCAATGATGGAGAAGCTTGACATCCCGATGCCAGAAGCTGGCATGGCAACGAATGTTGAGGAAGCACTTGCTGTTGCTGAGAAGATCGGTTATCCGGTTATGGTTCGTCCATCTTATGTCCTTGGCGGACGTGGTATGGAGGTTGTCAGCGAGCCGGAATCTCTGAAGAAATATATGGCAGCCGCTGTTGGTGTGACACCGGACCGTCCAATCCTGATCGACCGTTTCCTGCGCCATGCAACTGAGTGTGAGGCAGATGCGATCGCAGATGGCAAGCATGCATTTGTACCAGCTGTTATGGAGCATATCGAGCTTGCAGGTGTTCACTCCGGTGATTCAGCATGTATTCTTCCATCCAGAGGAATTCCGGAGAAGCTCGTGGAGACGATCAAAGATTACACAAGAAAGATCGCAGAGGAAATGGGTGTCTGTGGTTTGATGAATATGCAGTATGCAATCGAGAACGACAAGGTATATGTACTCGAAGCAAATCCGCGTGCATCCCGTACCGTACCATTGGTATCCAAGGTATGTGGCGTATCTATGGTGAAGATTGCAACACAGATTATGACAAGTGAGTTAACCGGCAAGCCATCTCCGCTTCCAGAGATGAAGGAAGTAAAGCCGAAGTATTACGGCGTGAAGGAAGCCGTATTCCCATTCAACATGTTCCAGGAGGTTGACCCGGTATTAGGACCTGAGATGCGTTCGACCGGCGAGGTACTTGGACTTTCCACGAATGTCGGCGAGGCATTCTACAAGGCACAGGAAGCAACCCAGACAAGACTTCCGAAGGAAGGCACGGTGCTTTTTTCTGTCAGCCGCAAGGATAAGCCAGAGGTTGTAGATATCGCAAAGACATTTGAGAAATGCGGATTCCACATCGTAGCTACTGGTACTACTTATGAACTGTTGATCGCAAATGGTATTAAGGCGGACCGTATCAACAAAATGCAGGAAGGCAGACCGAATATCGTGGATGCTGTGATGAATGGCAAGATCCAGCTCATCATCAACACACCGGCAACACAGGAAGAGAAGGTGTTTGATGACAGTTATGTCCGCAAGACCGCGATCCGTGCAAAGGTTCCATATATGACAACGATGGCAGCCGCACGTGCAACCGCAGAGGGTATCGAGGCAGTCTTAAAATATGGTGAGATCGGTGTTATGTCATTGCAGGAGATTCATAAGGCAATCCAATAATCGACAAAAAAATGCGGTAAAATCCAAATAAAAAATGTATACTTGTATACATGCAAAAAGGAGGGTGTAAATTTCCATTTACATCTTCCTTTTTTTGTAAGTGTGTATTATAATAGCACTTGGTCACTAAATATAGTATTAAAATAAAAAAGAAAATACTATATTTAGTGTTTGAGAAAGTATTATAAAAAGGGAGTCAAATATAAATGGATGCAGTACACACAAACGTAATTAAGAGAAATGGCGAGGAAGTAAATTTTGACCTAGACAAAATCGTCAATGCAATCAATGCTGCAAACAAAGAGGTAGACCGGTTGCATCAGTTGAACGATTATCAGGTGCAGGCAATCGCCGATAACATTGCGAAACAGATCGAGATCATGACACATGCGATTCACGTAGAAGATATTCAGGATATGGTGGAGACCGGAATTATGGAGATGCGTGGATACGAGGTTGCCCAGAAGTATGTGCGTTACCGGTATAAGCGGGAACTTGCCAGAAAATCAAATACGACCGATAACGGAATCCTGGCTCTGATTGATCATATGAATGAGGAAGTCAATCAGGAGAATTCAAATAAGAATCCGGTCATTAATTCAACCCAGCGTGATTATATGGCAGGCGAGGTCAGCAAAGATTTGACGAAGCGTATGTTGCTTCCGAAAGAGATTGTGGAAGCACATGAGCAGGGAATCATCCATTTCCATGATTCGGATTATTTCGCACAGCGGGAACATAACTGCGACCTCGTGAATCTGGAGGATATGCTGCAGAACGGAACCGTTATCAGCGAGACAATGATTGAGAAGCCGCACAGCTTCTTCACTGCATGTAATGTCACAACACAGATCGTGGCGCAGGTAGCAAGTAACCAGTATGGCGGACAGTCCTTTACACTTTCCCATATCGCACCGTTTGTTGACGTGAGCCGGAAGAAGATCCGCGAGCAGGTAATCGAGGAGCGGAAGATGTGTGGCGAAGCACTTGACGAGGAAGTAATCAGCAAGATTACAGAGAGCCGTCTGCGTGCGGAGGTAAAAAGCGGAATCCAGACAATCCAGTACCAGCTTATTACCCTTATGACCTGTAACGGGCAGGCACCGTTCGTTACAATGTTCATGTATCTTGATGAAGTCCCGGAAGGTCAGACACGGGATGATCTTGCAATGATCATCGAGGAAGTGCTGCAGCAGAGAATTCAGGGTGTCAAGAACGAGAAGGGCATTTGGATTACACCTGCATTTCCGAAGCTCATTTATGTGCTTGACAAAGATAATATCACTGAGGATTCCAAGTATTGGTATCTGACCGAACTTGCTGCGAAATGCACCGCAAAGCGCATGGTGCCGGATTATATTTCTGCGAAGGTGATGCGCGAACTGAAAAATGGCGATGTCTATCCATGCATGGGCTGCCGGTCATTCCCGACATCCGAGGACAGCCAGCGGAATCCGGATGGTACAAGAAAATATTACGGACGATTCAATCAGGGTGTTGTCACGATCAACTTGGTTGATGTTGCTTGTTCCGCAGAGGGACACATGGATCGGTTCTGGGAGATTCTCGAATCCCGTCTGGAACTGTGTCACCGGGCACTTCGATGCAGACATGAGCGTCTGCTCGGAACGGTATCCGATGTGGCACCAATCCTGTGGCAACATGGTGCACTTGCGAGACTCAAGAAGGGTGAGACCATCGATAAATTACTGTTCAATGGATATTCAACAATCTCACTTGGCTATGCAGGACTTTGCGAGATGTGCGTGCGCATGACAGGCAAGACACATACTTCCCCGGAAGGTAAGAAGCTTGCACTCGAAGTCATGCAGAAATTAAATGATAAGTGTAAAGAGTGGAAGGAAGCAGAGAATATCAGCTATTCCGTCTATGGTACGCCGATGGAATCTACGACATACAAATTCGCCAAGTGCTTACAGAAGCGGTTTGGAATCATCAAGGGTGTTACTGATAAAAACTACATTACGAACAGCTACCATATCCATGTAACCGAACCGGTCAATGCATTCGACAAGCTGAAATTCGAATCCGAGTTCCAGAAGCTTTCCCCGGGCGGCGCGATCAGCTACGTGGAAGTACCGAACCTGCAGGATAATGTGGAGGCGGTTATCTCTGTAATGAAATTTATCTATGATAACATTTTGTATGCGGAGTTAAATACGAAGAGCGACTACTGCGAGATCTGCGGTTATGACGGCGAGATCAAGATTGTGACCGACGAGAACGGCAAGCTTATCTGGGAGTGCCCGAACTGTGGCAACCGTGACCAGAACAACTTGTTTGTAGCCCGAAGAACCTGTGGCTACATCGGAACACAGTTCTGGAATCAGGGTCGGACGCAGGAGATTAAAGACCGCGTACTTCATCTGTAAAAGAATATGAATAAACAAAGGCAGGAGCAGACGATTTCTTATGTTCCTGCCTTGCTTTTTGCAAAATAGCTCTTGCCTAAGCATCGCCAAGGTGCTAGTATGTATGAGTAATTTTGTTTTACGAATAAAATGTATATAAGTTTGTGCATAACTACTAATTCTAAAGCAGACTACATTGAAGCACGCTGGCACTTAATGAGCGACAGCTTCATCGTCGCGAATTTAGTACCACTGCGTGATGAAGTGAGCGAGAGCGCGTCTGCGTAGAAATAGTAGTTATGTGCAAACTTTAGAAAAACTATATGTAAAACAATATGACTCATTAAAAAGACAAAGGAGATAAGAACATGAAGCCGATCAAAGAAGGAAAAGTTCGCGAGATCTACGACAACGGAGACAGCCTGATCATGGTTGCAACAGACCGTATCAGCTGCTTTGATGTAATCCTGAACAATCAGGTAACAAAGAAGGGTACTGTATTGACACAGATGTCAAAATTCTGGTTTGATATGACAGAGGACATCCTTCCAAACCATATGATTTCCGTAGATGTAAAGGATATGCCGGAGTTCTTCCAGCAGCCACAGTTTGATGGAAACAGCATGCTCTGCCGGAAATTGAATATGCTTCCAATCGAGTGTATCGTAAGAGGTTATATCACAGGTAGTGGCTGGGCAAGCTACAAGGAAAATGGCACCGTCTGTGGCATCAAGCTTCCAGAAGGCTTAAAGGAGAGCGACAAGCTGCCTGAGCCAATTTACACACCATCTACCAAGGCTGAGATTGGTGATCATGACGAGAACATCTCTTATGAGCAGAGCGTAGCGCATCTTGAGAAGTATTTCCCAGGCAAGGGAGAAGAATATGCGGCAAAGCTTCGCGATTATACAATTGCCCTGTACAAGAAATGTGCAGAGTACGCACTTTCACGCGGTATCATCATTGCAGATACAAAGTTTGAGTTCGGTCTGGACGAGGAAGGCAATATCGTACTTGGTGATGAGATGCTGACACCGGACAGCTCCAGATTCTGGCCGGCAGAAGGCTATGAGCCGGGACATGGCCAGCCATCCTTTGACAAGCAGTTTGCACGTGACTGGTTAAAGGCAAACGAAGGTCATAACTGGACATTGCCACAGGATATCGTAGATAAGACCATCGACAAATATCTGCAGGCATATAAGCTGTTGACAGGAAAAGATTTATAAGACAAAATGATGCGGCGGCAGGATGAACAGTCTTGCCGCTTTTTTCAGTATAATGCATAGAAATATGGTTGGTGAAGTTGTTCCATTAAAAATCAACCATAAAAATCGAAATCAGAAACGTATAATATATAGCAGGGGTTATGAGGGGACAGGTATATGACAGAACATGAATTTTATGCTGCCATAAAAGGTCTTGCAAAAGGAAATAAAGACATGCTCCGTGCCATCTACGACGCGTATGGGCGGCTCATCTATACGATTGTCTACGATGTCGTAAAGAACCGGGAGGACGCGGAGGATGTGACATCGGAATTCTTTATCAAGCTGATCCGGGTAGCGGGTACCTATCAGAAGAAGACATCGCATCGGGCATGGTTGATCCAGATTGCAAGAAATATGGCAATCGATCTGCTACGGAAGCGTGGGCATGAATATCTGTTGCACGAGACAGAAGATGCGCCACAGGATCAATTAGAAGAAGGTGGGACGGTGGAGACGGCATCTACCGTCGAAGAACATGTGGTATTGGCAGAGGATATGCGGCAGGCAATGCAGACGCTTTCCGACCGGGAGCGAGAAGTGCTGGATTTGAAGCTGGTTGGAGATCTCAAATTCCGGGAGATCGCAAAGACTTTAGGACAGCCGCTTGGCACGGTGACGTGGCTGTACAATCAGGGAATCAAGAAATTAAGGAGGTGTCTGAGAGAGTATGGAACAACAGAATAAATTAACCGAAGAAGAAAAAGCATATCAGGCACTTCGCACACAGGATATGCAGGACATGCCGGATCTGTGGAGCCGGATTGATACAGGATTTGAAGAGGAAGTAACAAAGCAGCAAGCAGCTCGGAAAAAGAGAAGAACCAGACAGTTTGTACTGGTGGCAGCGGCAATTCTGATCGTGATCATTGCGGTGCCGGTAGGTATCAGTTCGATGCGTAAATCGAATATGAAGGAAATGAAAACAGAAACGGTAGCAGATATGCATATGACAGAGGCTGGCATGGATGAAATGGCAGATGAGGCAGCGGCGGCAGATTGTGCACTGCCGAACATTGCAGATCAGACAGTGCAGGCAGACAGCGAAATTCAGGAAAGCGCAGATGCGAGCGTGAACCATATGGATGGCAATGGAGTGACGGAGGCACAGACAGATGCGGCGATAGCTGCAAATCAATCCGGAAACCAGGCTTCCGAAGAAAGTAATGATGGAAATAATCAGATGAGCTATCAGACAATCACACAGGTGATTCTCACGCAGTATGATGCACAGGGAAAAATCGCACAGCAGTTTGACAGCGTAGACATAGATGAAACAATCGATAAGGTGCAGCTCCTGCTAGAAACATATCAGGTACTGGACTGGAAACCGGTGGATATGATAAAATCTGACATGCCATATTACCTGATGGAACTGAAACTGCAGGATGGATCAAGTGTTGCAAACGTCTATTATGAAGCAGAAAATACGGAAGGAAAGACCGTTGCCGATCTTATGACTGAATTACAGAAAATGAAAGAAATAAAAAAATGATGAATTTCATGCAACCTTTTTAACGGATATAGAGTGTTATATATGGAGCAAAAGAGTTCCCACCGGGCAAAGCTATGTCCGGTGTCGGGAGATAATTAAGGAGGACAGAGAATGGATAACAATCAGAACCAACAACCAAATGGCTATGGAGCACCACAGCCAAATATGCAGGCAGGTATGCCGCAACAGCCGGACATGCAGTCAGGTTACGGTATGCCACAGCAACCGGGCGTACAGCCGGGTTACGGTATGCCACAACAACAGGGCATGCAGCCGGGCTACGGTATGCCACAACAACAGGGCATGCAGCCAGGATACGGCATGCCACAGCAGCCAGCCGGTGGGAATCAGCCGCCAAAGAAAAAGAAAACCGGACTGATCGTCGGCTTGATCATTTTAGCGGTAGTATTGATCGGTGGCGTCATCTTCGCATTTATGAAGTTTGGCAAGAAGGATGGAAAAGGAAGCAGTAAGGATGCAGAAGCGGCGAAGCAGACAGTTGTGGATTTCTGCGAAGGTATGAAGAACCGGGATATGGATGCAATCGTGGATGCATATTATCCGGATCTTCAGTCCAGTGTAGCGGACAATTTCTACACATCGAATGGTGTATCATCCGAAGATGAATTCTGGAATCACTATGATACCGTATTTGGCGGATACTCATTTGCATATACAGCATCTGACGCAGAAAAGGTATCAGATTCCAAGAGACAGAGCACGCTGGATATCGTCAATGCAGCATATAGTTTATCCTTGGATGCGGACACCATGTATGAAGTGGACACAGAGGAGACATACTCTGGTTCCAACGGGAAGATGGTACTGGCTGAGCAGATTTACCTGATTGAAGAAGATGGTAAGTGGTATGTGATCTACGCAGAGTCTACACAGAAGGAAAACACACTTGTAGCGGCTGCACCGGAAGATACAGAGGAAGATACGGAAGAGACAACCGAGGCAGAGGAAGAGACGACCGAAGCAACAACCGAGAGCGCTGCAAGCACAACACCGGTAAATGCAGATGGCTTTGACTGGGAGAATATGCAGTTTACAATGCTTGGAAAACCTTATAACCTTGCGACACTTACCTATGACGATATCTTAGCAATGGGTTATTCCATTGAAGATGATTACCTCGAGGAGGAACTCGAAGACAATCAGTATTCGATGAGCGCCCGTGCAGAGGCTGCCGATGAGTCAGATATGTATATCCGTTTCAAGAACTTTACCGGTGGCGGAACAAAGAAGGTTCCGGATTGTGAGATTCTTGGAATCGAGCTTAGCCGTGATGATTTTGATAACAAGTATGATGCAGCACTTGGAAATGGCATCACTTTTGGCATGACACCGGATGAGGTAAAGGCGGTCATGGGCGAGCCGACCGATAGTTATACGAGCGATACGAGTGATTACATGACACTGACATACGAAGAAAATGATGATGCATACGCAAGCAGCGTGGAATTCACATTCCAGGACGGTGTGCTCACGAAGTTCGATATGGAGAATTACAACTAAAATCGTTTCATGGAGGAATCAAGTTGGAAGACCATGCAGGGATTGCACAACTTGTTGAGATGTATGCATCGATGATCTACCGCATCGCATATACGCGGATGCAGAATGTCGCCGATGCAGAGGATATCACCCAGGAGGTTTTGCTCAAATATCTGAAAGCGGACAAAACCTTCCGGGATGAAGAACATCGAAAGATGTGGCTAATCAGAGTGACAGTAAATACAATTAAATCAAATGTGACAAGTGCGTGGCGAAGACATACGGTTGCCTTAGATGATGTAACAGAACCTTCGTACGAGGCGTCAGACCTGCCGGTATTGAAAGAAAAGGTAGAGAAGCTTCCGGAGCGCTATCGACTGCCAATGTTTCTTTATTACTATGAAGAGCTATCGGTAAAGGAGATTGCGCATGTGACAAAAAGCACGGAGGGAACAGTGAAGTCGCTTTTGAGCAGGGGGAGAAAGATGCTCAGGGACGAATTGAAGGAGGATGGCTATGTCTGAGAACATGAAGAAGATATATCAAGCGTATGCGGATTCGATTGCACCCGCACCGGACATGCAGGAACGCCTGAAACGGCAACTGTATGCGGAAATGCAGGGAGAACGCCCCAGGAAACGAAACTATGGAAGAGGGCAATTCTCCCGGTGGTTGGTTGTAGCCTGTATGCTGTTCCTTGTGAGTGGCGGCTGCCTGATCTATGCGGTAATTGGCACCTCCGGACAGACAGGGAGGGCAGACGGCCGCTGGATCATCGGAGCTGACACAGGCGGAACGCGTCTGCTGGGAGAAAAGAATGTGGCAGATACGGATATTGAACGATATCCGGAGAAAGAAAAGCCATGGATCCTGCAGGAGATGCTGGAACTCGATTCCGTCATAGTGCTCTACAACACGGAAGATGGCAGTGGGGCAGGAAAGCAGATGCGCATGTCGGAGAATGAACTCCGTTCATTGTGCGAATCACTGCAGAGTGCAACAATCTGTGAGGAAGTAACAGCCGGTGCAATAGCAAGCGAGTCAGCAGTCCGCTATCAGGTACTGATACAGTATAAGCCATTTATCAGTTTTACGATTTATGATGGTAAGTATTTACAAATCGGGGACGAAACTACGATTTATAAAATAAAAAATTAAAAAGTACCATAAAAAAGGAATCCTCCTTCGTATCTTATATAGAGGCTTTTGAAAACAAAGATGTATATAAGATCGAAGGAGGATTTTTTATGAGAAAACGAATTTTAGCAATGGCGTTAAGCATCTGTATGGCGGTGGCTGTATGTGGATGCGGAAACAAAAAAGAAGCAGAAGAAACGCAGACAGGAAGGACAGATGTAACAGTTACGGGAGAAGATACAGTTCCTTCCGGTGATGTGGCAGAGGAAGATAATGAAATGCAGGTGGACGGAATTATGCAGGAATCTGCAACCAATATGGCGACAGCAGATTGCGAATCCGGCTTTTATGATGACTATCTGCAATGCCCGGATACGGAAGAATGGAATACAAACGAATATTCCTACACAGAGGAAAATCCATGGATGAACGTGCAGACATCACCGCTTTCAACCTTCGCCGCCGACGTGGATACAGCAAGCTATACACAGATCCGGAGTGCAATTCAAAATGGCTATGACATTGATCCATCAATGGTGCGCATCGAGGAAATGCTCAATTATTTCCATTACGATTATCCGCTCCCGAAAGGCAATGAAAAATTCGCCGTGTATACCGAGTATGCGGATTGTCCGTGGAATAAGGATACAAAGCTTGCCTTAGTTGCCATGAATACGCAGGCAATCGATTTCAAGGAGGCACCGGCGTCAAACCTCGTATTTCTGATCGATGTGTCCGGTTCGATGTTTGACGATAACAAGCTTCCGCTTGTGCAGCAGTCGCTCACGATGCTGGCAGAGAATCTGACCGAGAAGGATCGCGTGTCGATTGTTACATATGCAGGTTCCGATGAAGTGGTTTTACAGGGGGTAAGTGGCGACAACTATTATGAGATTTCTTCTGCAATAGAAGGGCTCGAAGCATATGGAAGTACGAATGGCAGTGCGGGAATCGAGACAGCGTATATCCTTGCACAGAAATACTTCATCAAGGGTGGAAACAACCGCGTGATTCTCTGTACCGATGGAGATCTGAACGTCGGACTGACCAGTGAAGGACAGTTGGAGAAGCTGATCACAGAGAAGAAGGATAGCGGTGTCTTCTTAAGTACCTTTGGTGTCGGCTATGGCAATTACAAGGACAATAAGCTGGAACTGCTCGCGGACAAAGGAAACGGAAACTACGCGTATATTGATTCGATGTTTGAAGCGAAAAAGGCACTGGTCGACGAGCTTGGTGCCAATATGGTGACTGTGGCAAAGGATGTCAAATTACAGGTGGAATTCAACCCGGAGCAGGTGAAGGGTTACCGGTTGATCGGCTACGAAAACCGTGTGATGGCGGCTGAGGATTTCGCGGATGACACAAAGGATGGCGGAGAGATGGGAGCCGGACACAGTGTGACCGCACTTTACGAGATCATCCCGGCTGATTCGGAGATGGAACTGCCGGAGACAGACTTGAAATACGGTGAAACTGCGCAGGTCGTAACCTGTGGAACCGAAGATTACACCGATGAATTATTTACCGTCAATATCCGCTATAAAGAGCCGGATGGCGATGAGAGCAAGCTGGAATCCTATCCGTGTAAGACAGAAAACTACAACCGGGATGGCTCCGACAACCTGCGTTTTGCAGCCAGCGTCGCCGCCTTTGGAATGCTCTTGAAAGACAGCGAATATTCCGGCAGTGCAGACCTTGGCATGGTGTACACGCTTGCCAGTTATGCAGCCGGGACGGATGAATACAAGAAGGAATATCTAAGTTTGGTGAGAAACTATGGAGAGAAGCAGCCTGGATTCTCCGAGGATATAGTAGAATAATTGACGGTTTCAAATCATATAGAGAAAGATATTACAAACATAATTATATCAACACAGGTGGGAAATAATTAAATATATGCTTTTGGATACATTACTAACATAATAATCATATCAACACCCAGCAGGCATATCGGACAAATGGATTCCAAGTAGGAGCAACAAAGCGGAAGCGGCCCCGGATTGGAACCATTGTCCAATATGCCTGCGTTCGTTAGAAAAGTCCGTTAGAAAATAAACTTTACGTAATCCAAACCATTTGTTATAATACTTTAAAATGTTAAAGTATTGCGGAGGTAGAAACTCATGGGTATGAATGGAACTATGATGCAGTATTTTCAGTGGGATCTTCCTGCAGATGCATCCCTTTGGAAAGCACTGGCAGAGGATGCGGCAAAATTAAAGACCGCAGGGGTGACGGCAGTCTGGTTACCGCCGGCATATAAAGGCGCACAGGGAAAAGAAGATGTCGGATATGGTGTCTATGACCTGTATGATCTGGGTGAGTTTAATCAGAAGGGCTCTGTCCCGACAAAGTATGGTACGAAAGCAGAATACTTAGCAGCGATCAAGGCACTGCATGATAAGAAAATCCAGGTATATGCAGATATCGTATTGAATCATAGAATTGGTGCAGACGAGGTGGAGCAGGTGTCTGCGGAAGAGTTCAACGCGAACAGCCGGAATCAGATGGTAGGCGATTCCAAGACGATTGGGGCGTGGACGAAGTTTACATTTCCGGGAAGAAAAGGAAAATATTCTGATTTTACATGGAACTGGACACATTTTGATGGCATCGACTGGGATCAGGACAGAGCAGTCAAATCCATCTTCAAGTTTGCGGGAAAAGACTGGGACAAGGAAGTGGATTCTGAGCTTGGAAACTATGATTACCTGATGGGTGCAGATCTGGATTTTAATAATCCGGAGGTAACGGAGGAGCTTACCCGTTGGGGCAAGTGGTATACCAAGCAGACCGGCATTGACGGATATCGGCTTGATGCAGTGAAGCATATCAACAAATATTTCTATAAGGACTGGCTGCGTGCCATGAAAGAAGACGTCGAAAAGGATTTATTTGCAGTCGGCGAGTACTGGCACTGGGATGTCAATGTATTACAGGATTACATAAATGCGAACGAGAGCGAGTTAAGTCTCTTCGATGTGCCGCTCCATTTCAACTTCCATAATTGTTCGAAGGCACATGGCAATTACGATCTGCGCACGATCTTAGACGGTACGCTTGTAAAGGTGAATCCGATGAAGGCAGTAACCTTTGTCGATAACCATGACAGCCAGCCGGGACAGTCATTAGAGTCGTGGGTAGAAGATTGGTTCAAGCCGATGGCGTATGCAATCATCCTGCTTCGTCAGGAAGGATATCCATGTGTATTCTATGGCGATTACAAGGGAATCCCGACGGCGAAGATCAAGTCGAAGAAGCGGGAACTTGACAAGCTGATGAAGCTTCGTAAGAATCAGGCATATGGCGCACAACATGATTATTTCGATGATCCAAACTGCATTGGCTGGACACGGGAAGGCGATGAGGAACATAAGAATTCCGGTATGGCAGTTGTGATCTCCGATGGAACCGGTGGCACAAAGCATATGTATATCGGCAGGCAGTTTGCGGGATGTCATTTCGCGGATGCGATGGGAAATGCAAAATACAACATTAAGATTGACGAGGAAGGCTTCGGTGATTTCTACGTAAACCGTGATGCTGTGGCAGTCTGGGTGCACAAAGAGAATAAATAGGATGGCTCATATGAGTAGGTGATGACATGGAAAAGACAATACGGACACAATTTGTAAAAGAATTTCTCGAAGCTGTACTCACGCTGGAATCGGTAGATGAATGTATGGATTTTTTTGAGGATGTCTGTACGGTGAAGGAAGTACAGTCGATTGCGCAGCGGTTTGCGGTTGCGAAGCTTCTGAAGGATGGAAAGACTTATGCGGAGGTTGCGAACGAGACAGGCGCTTCGACCGCGACGATCAGCCGTGTAAACCGGTCCTTAAATTACGGAAATGCAAGTTACGATAAAGTATTTGCAAGACTCGAAGAGAAAAATAAGGCATAAAAATTGCTGTCTGGACACATAGCGGTTCAGACAGCATTTTCTTTTTAAGCGTCTGCACAAGCTCTTCCGTACAGACTGATCATGTAAATCCCGGAAAGACCGACCAAAGCATAGATGACACGTGTAAATGCGGTTGCATCGCCGAAGATTCCGGAGACAAGATTGAAGTCGAAGAAGCCAATCAGCCCCCAGTTGATCGCACCGATGATGGCGATTGTAAGAGCCACACAGTTTAATATTTTCATAACAAACCTCCATATACGTTAAAATACAGAAATGTACTTTCTTATATCTATCGTTTCCTACTTTCGCAAAATTATACATTCGATTTTAAAAAAGTGTTTCAAAACCGCAATATTGTTGTTATAATGTTATGTGGTAAAAATATGTTCAAAAATAAAAAGCATATAGGGAAAGGCCACGAAAGTGGAAAGGTACAGTCATGGGCGGTTTTTTTGGAGTTGCGTCAAAAGAGGATTGTGTATTTGATTTGTTTTTTGGAACAGATTATCATTCCCATCTTGGAACGAGACGTGCAGGTATGGCGGTGTATAGTGAGGAACATGGATTTGAAAAAGCAATCCATAAGATTGACAATGCACCATTTCGGACAAAGTTTGATAAAGAAGCAAATACCATGAAAGGTAACTTTGGAATCGGATGTATCTCAGATTATGAGGCACAGCCGATCTTAGTGCGTTCGCATCACGGTACGTTTGCAATTACAACCGTTGGCAAGATCAACAATGCACAGGAAATCATTGATACGATTTTGCAGGGAAGAACACATTTCTTTGAGATGAGTAACGGTGAGATCAATGCGACAGAGCTTGTGGCTGCGATTATCGATCAGAAGGATAATTTCATCGATGGTATCCGCTATGCACAGGAGATCATCGAAGGTTCGATGTCCATGCTGATCCTGACGCCGAAGGGCATCTACCTTGCAAGAGATAAATACGGAAGAACGCCGATCATCGTTGGTAAGAAGGATGGCGCATTCTGTGCAACCTTCGAGAGCTTTGCGTTCTTGAATCTCGGTTATTCGACTTACCGGGAGCTTGGACCGGGCGAGGTTGCCGTGATGACGAGCGATGCATTGAAGACTTTGGTTCTGCCGGGTAAAGAGATGAAGATCTGTACCTTCCTCTGGATCTACTACGGTTATCCGTCTTCCACTTATGAAGGTGTGAATGTCGAGGAGATGCGGTATCGCTGCGGACAGCTTCTTGCAAGACGGGATAATGTCAAGCCGGATATCGTTGCGGGTGTTCCGGATTCGGGAACGGCACATGCGGTTGGATATGCAAATGAGTCAGGGATTCCATTTTCCAGACCATTTATCAAATACACACCGACATGGCCACGGTCATTTATGCCGACGATTCAGAGTAAACGTAATCTGATCGCGAAGATGAAGCTGATCCCGATCGAGGAGCTGATCCGGGATAAGAGCCTGTTGCTGATCGATGATTCCATCGTGCGTGGTACACAGCTTCGTGAGACGACAGAATATTTGTTTGAGAGTGGTGCGAAGGAAGTGCATATTCGTCCGGCGTGCCCACCGCTTGTATACGGATGTAAATACTTAAACTTCTCCCGTTCAAACTCTGAGATGGAGCTGATCACAAGAAATGTTATCGCAGAGTTAGAGGGCGGGGATGTCAGCGATGAAGTCTTGCAGGAGTACGCAGATTACACATCTGAGAAATACCAGAAGATGGTTGATAAGATCTGCGAGAAGCTGAAATTTACATCACTCCGGTTCCACCGCTTAGATGATATGCTTGAGGCTGTTGGAATCGAGCCGGAGAAGCTTTGTACATATTGTTGGAATGGAAAGGAATAAGACGATGTTAGGTGATATCGAATCAAAACCATGGGATTACAGAACGCTGCCGAACAAGATGCTGGAGCTCGTCAAGAATGTGGGCGATATGCAGCAGGAAGGCACCGGGTATTTTACAGATAGTGAATCCGAGATGTTGACAATCCTGAATTACTTGAATTACGGGGAGAAAACGAATATCACGGATTCGATGATCGAACAGATTGATCTGGCGATCAAGACAATGGAAGGACGTAAGCTTGCAAATCGAGACGACGATAGTTTCATCAAGCTTGACTTCTAATGAGGACAGAGGAACAAGTGCTTATTGCCATGTTTGAGGCGCTCATTCCGTGGTATGAAGCACATAAACGCGAACTTCCGTGGAGACAGGACAGGGAGCCGTATCATGTGTGGCTGTCAGAGATCATGCTGCAGCAGACACGTGTGGAGGCGGTAAAGGAATACTACCGGCGTTTCGTTACGGCACTTCCGACGATCCCGGATCTGGCGGAGGCACCGGAGGAACAGATCTTAAAGCTCTGGGAAGGACTTGGATATTATAATCGTGTGCGCAACCTGCAGAAGGCGGCGCAGACGATTTGTGCGGAATACACGGGAGTATTTCCATCGGAATACGCACAGATCCGGAGTTTATCCGGTATTGGCGACTACACAGCAGGCGCAATCGCGTCGATCTGCTTTGATGCACCGACACCGGCGGTGGATGGAAATGTATTGCGCGTGTATAGCCGGCTTCTGGCGGATGACGCAAACATTGATCTGCAGACAACGAAGAAGCGCATCACGAGAAAACTGCAGGAGACGTATCCGCAGAAGAATCCGGGAATCGCGACGCAGGCACTGATGGAGCTTGGTGCGACTGTCTGTGTGCCAAATGGTGCACCGCGGTGCGATGTATGTCCGGTAGCGGAGATCTGTCAGGCACGAAAGCAGGACACATGGAGAAATCTGCCCGTCCGCAGTGAGAAGAAGAAACGAAAGATTGTGGATAAGACAGTATTTATCCTGCTTACGGAAGATACCGTGGCACTGCATAAGCGCAGCACAAGCGGACTTCTGGCAGGCATGTGGGAATTCCCGAATGTGGATGCAAAGCTTGACAAGCAGGCGGCGGTAACACAGGTAACCGGCTGGCAGGCAGAACCGTTGGATCTTCTGATGCAGACAAGCTACACACATATATTCAGCCATGTGGAATGGCATATGACAGCGTATTATATCCGATGTCGGAAAACAAATAAAAAATGGAAGTGGGTAACAAAGGAGAGTCTGGACGAGACGTATGCATTACCATCTGCGTTTCGCCCATTTCGGGAACAGATCGAGAACTTGTAGGTAAAATTAAAAATTAGGAGGAAACATCATGAACGGAGTGAATGATTTAGGATGTTTCCGACGACCTGCCGCCGAACGAATGTGAGGGGGCGATACATATTATAGCAGGAGGATTGCGAATGGAAAAAATCAGGAAGGTATGTGGCATGCTCAGTATCAAGAACTTTTTGCTCCTGACGGTTGCGGGAATCGTCAACGCATTTGGCGTTGTTATATTTTTAGCCCCCGTCAAACTGTATGATAGCGGTATCTCGGGAACTGCTATGCTGGTGTCCCAGCTCACACCGAAATGGATCAGTCTTTCCCTGGTTTTGATTCTCTTAAATATTCCAATCTTCTTACTTGGATTAAAGCGCGAGGGCGTGGTATTTACAATCTATGCGATTTATGCGGTTTTGATCTATTCCATTGTTGCGTGGATCATCACAGATATTCTACCGGTGGATGTGACGATCGTATCCCCGCTTGCCGGAAGTGATTTGTTTCTGTGTGCAATCTTCGGCGGTATTATCTCCGGCTGCGGAAGCGGACTTGCGGTACGGTTTGGCGGCGCGATGGATGGTATCGATATCATAGGCGTTATGTTCGCGAAGAAGCTTGGGTTAAGTCTCGGTTCGTTCGTAATGGCATACAATGTAATCTTATATATCATATGTGGAATTGTGCTTGACAGCTGGATTTTGCCGCTTTATTCGGTTGTGACTTATGCGGCGGCATCCAAAACGATTGACTTCTTCGTGGAGGGCTTCGACCGTTCCAAGGCAGCCTTTATCGTGACAGAACATCCGAAGCATGTGTGCGAGGCACTTTCCGCCGCATTTGAAAACGGTATCACAACGATTGATGCGAAAGGATATTATTCGAATACCGACCGCACGCTGGTGTATTTCATTGTGAACCGGTTTCAGGTCGGCAAGATGCGAAATCTGGTACATAGCATTGATCCGTATGCGTATATCGCAATCAATGATGTGGCAGACATCTTCCCGGCGACAAACCTGAACGACCTGAAGGGTGAAAATAAATTGGATGATACAGGAGATTCCGATGATGCAGAATAAGGAATCCCGTGAAAGAGATAGATGTAAAGGAGTAAAGTCAGCATATGTATTATGTACCGGAAGGAACAACCCGTTGTGGGTATTATGAATGTGAAAGCTGTGGAGAGAAATTCCTGTCTCTGCAGACGATGGAGCATATCAACTGTCCATACTGTGAGGCGGAATTTGATCCGGAGATCGGACCGGATGAGACTATGCAGGTGGCTGAAGACACCGCAAAGCTGATACAGGTATTGGAGGGCGAGGATGTCGAGAAGATGGATGCATTACTCAGTCTTGCCATTACCGGTGGAAATTTCGAGTGGATATAATGTGTGCACAGATGAAGCAATCAGCTGGATTCGCAAGTGAATCAGCAGATAGGAAATGCACGTTCGGGAGGAGACATCTACATGATAGCAGTATTAGGACCGAAAGGGACATTTTGCGATAAGTCCTATGAAGAATATAATAAGAAATATGAGGCAGCACACGGGAAATCATTAGAACCGCTTTATTGTCCGACAATTGACGATGTGTTCGAACAGCTCTGTACGAACGAAGCGTGTGAGTATGCGGTTGTTCCGGTAGAAAATATGCTGGATGGTTATGTGCAGCGGACACTTGACCTGTTGCTGGAGAAAAACGTCTATATCGTCGATGAAAATCAGGTGGCAGTTCAGTTTTCGCTGCTTGCCAATACAGAGAAGATAGAAGATATCCGGAAGATCTATGTGCAGTTCAAGACGAACGGGCAGTGCAGACAGTTCCTGCATACCCTGCATGACGCAGAGATTGTAACGACGAACAGTAACATGGAATCTTATTACAAGATACAGGATGAACCAGGAACAGCGGCAATTGTACCACATCATGTGATACAGGCAGACGATGTGCGCGTGCTTGCAGAAGATGTGACAGATGCAAAAGGCAATCATACCCGTTTTATCATCCTGCGCAAGGGCGTGTTAGACGTGGAAAATCCGGATCTTGAAAAGCAGTTAGAAGAGCTTGTAAGTAACGAGAAAGGGTTGGATGCAGATGCGGATGGCACAGAGAAAGCCGCGGAGCTTACACGGGAGAAAGTACGAATCCCGGTCTATATCATGCCTGCCACCGACCGGCCCGGAATCCTGTTCGATATCCTGCGCCGGTTCTATGACAAACGCATCAACTTGATCTCAATCATGTCCCGTCCGACAAAACAATCGATGGGAACCTACAACTTCTACATCGAGATCGACTGCCTGACCGAGCGGCTCGAAGTTGTTGTCGAGACACTGAGACAAATCCAAGTGTATAACGATATTAAGATACTTGGAGCATACAAGGAACATTAGATAAGCCAGGCATCATATAAGATGATTCGGAAACAGAGTAAAAAGGAGGCGAGGCGTACCGGACATACGGTGCGGCAACGATGAATAAGGATTTAACAGTAGGGAAACCGGAGCGTGTATTGTGGAGGTATTGCATTCCGTTACTTGGAAGCGTCATTTTCCAGCAGCTTTACAACATTGCAGACAGTCTGGTCGCAGGAAAATATGTTGGTAAAAATGCACTTGCAGCCGTGGGAAATTCTTATGAGATTACATTGATTTATATGGCGTTTGCATTTGGCTGCAACATGGGGTGTTCCGTCATTGCGGCGCAGTTTTTCGGGGCGAAGAATTACCGGAAGATGAAGACGACCGTCTATACGACGTTTATATATTCGGCGGTGCTGTGTCTGATTCTGACACTGACCGGACTTTTTGCGGGCGGCGCATTGCTGCATCTGATACACACACCGGCAGATATATTTGCAGATTCCAAGCTGTATCTGGACGTGTATACCGGAGGACTTGTATTTTTGTTCTTCTATAACATTGCAACCGGTATATTCTCGGCACTCGGAGACTCGAAAACACCGTTTATATTCTTAGCTTTTTCATCGGTATCGAACGTATTTGTAGATATCCTGTTTGTAAAGAGCTTTCATATGGGCGTGGCAGGTGTCGCGTGGGCGACATTTATCTGCCAGGGCGTAAGCTGTATCCTGTCCGTGATCGTTGTGCTGCTCCGGCTGCGTAAGATCAAGGATGAACACGAAGGACATCAGAAGGTGCAGGTATTCTCCGGAGAAATCTTCGGTAAGATGCTGAAGATCGCGATACCAAGTACCCTGCAGCAGGGCTTCGTGTCAATCGGAAATATCATCATCCAGAGTATCATCAACAGCTTCGGCTCAGACGTGATCGCAGGATATGCGGCAGCCGTGAAGCTCAATAACATGGTCATCACGACATTTACGATGCTTGGAAACGGCGTCTCGAATTTTGCGGCACAGAATCTTGGTGCACAGAAGATTGAACGAATCAGTCAGGGCTGCAAGGCAGCACTGAAGCTGATCTTTCTTACATGCGTGCCGGTTGTAATATTGTATCTTACGTGCAGCGGCAGTCTGGTGCAGCTTTTCATGGATGAAAACAGTATCGAGGCGAAGAAGGTCGGTGTTGAATTCCTGCATATATTAGCACCATTTTATTTTGTGGTGTCGGTCAAGCTGATTACGGACGGTGTCCTGCGGGGCGTTGGAGCAATGAAGCAGTTTATGGTTACAACATTTCTGGATCTGTTTCTGCGTGTGATCTTAGCCGCGCTTTTCTCAAGGGAATGGGGCAGCACCGGAATCTGGCTTGCATGGCCGGTCGGGTGGACGATCGGAACGACATTATCCGTAATCTTGTACCAGAGTACCGTCAAAAAATTAAAGAGCGCAAATAAAAAGAATGAAATAGAAGCGAAAGAGGTGACAGAATGAACGATCAGGAACCAATCAGACAGGTAGCAAGCAGTAAGGAAGAGATTCTTGCGTCACTCAAGGAACATGGATATCGTCTGACAGAGCAGCGCAAGCTGATCGTCGACATTATTGCAAATGAAGAATATACCTGTTGTAAGGAAGTTTATTTTCTGGCGCATAAGCGAGACAACAGCATTGGAATTGCGACCGTGTACCGCATGATCAATACGCTCGAGGAAATCGGTGCGATCAGCCGGAAAAATATACAGAAGAATAATTGTAGTGGCAGATGCTGTGATATGAAGGGCGGCTGTACGGTCGTCACAGAGGAGAGCAAGCAGATTATCCTGACAGAGGAGGATATACAGGAGGCTTTGAAGTATATCATGGAGAAAAACGGATATGCGAATGTGGACGAGATCAAAGCTGTTCTGGTAAATCAGCAATGAGTAAACGAAGAAATTATGATGAGGGTACACATGGGAATCAGCTGCGCGGTGTGCTGTGCGTACTGGTTGGCGCAATCTCGTGGGGATTTTCGGGTGCCTGCGGACAGTTTTTGTTTTCGCACTACAACATCAACACGGCATGGCTTTCCTGTATGCGCATGCTTGTCACCGGTGTGATCCTCACAATTGCATATATTATCCGCGAGCGAAAAGCGGCATTTGATATATTCAAATCGACACGGGATTTCTTCGGAATCATCCTGTTTGCGATTTTCGGCGTGGGTCTGTGCCAGTATGCATATTTAGAGGCGATTCATCATACGAACGCCGGGATTGCAACGGCACTGCAGTATCTGGCACCGGTGATGGTGCTGATCATATCCTGTGTACGCAGATTGCGTCCGCCGAAGTTTCGCGAGATTGTGGCGGTGCTTCTGGCGGTTGGCGGTACTTTTCTCATCGCAACGCATGGAAATATCCATCAGATGAGTATCTCGAAAGAGGGACTGAAGTGGGGATTGCTTGCGGCGTTTGGGTTCTGCATGTATACCCTGCTTCCGGAGCGGATGCTAAAAAAATGGGGCAGTCAGCCGGTCGTTGGCTATGGCATGCTGATCTGTGGCGTGGTATATAGCTGTATCGTCAAGGTATGGACGATTCCGGTGCATCTCGATTTCCATGGAATATTAGCAGTTGCGGCGATGGTTTTGATCGGAACGATGATGTCGTTTTTGTTATTCCTGCAGGGAGTACATGACATCGGTCCGGTGCGTGCCAGCATGATCTCCAGCGTGGAACCGGTTTCGGCAACACTTTTTTCCGTGTTGTGGCTTGGAACGGTCATGACGACGATGGATCTGGTAGGTATGGCATGTATTTTAGTGATGGTAATTATACTGTCCGTAAAGGAGTAACAAAAGCGTATAGGAATTCCCGGAATGTATAGATAAAAAAACATTTACAATCACGCGGGGAATAGGGTATTATAAAATTAATGTATTGGTTCGGGATCTACGCATAGAGAGAAAGGGAAAAATATGATATATACAGTTACATTTAACCCGTCGCTGGATTATATTCTGGATTTGACGGAATTCGAACGCAACCAGGTGAATCGTACGACAGGTGAGAAGATTCTGCCGGGCGGCAAGGGCATCAACGTATCCATCGTACTGCAGAATCTCGGTATCGATAACCGGGCAATCTGTTTTACATCGGGATTTACCGGGGAAGCTTTGAAAGCGCTGTTGATGCAGCGTGATATGAACGCGGATTTTATTGATATTGCAAATGGACTGACGCGTATCAATGTCAAGATGCGCTGTGGCGATGAGACAGAGGTAAACGGACAGGGACCGGAGATCAAGAGCGAGGATATCGCAGAGCTCTATGAGAAGCTTGGATATCTGGATCAGGATGATTATCTGGTACTTGCAGGCAGCCTGCCAGACTGTATGTCCAAGACAACGTATATGGATATCATGCAGATGCTGCAATATAATAACAACAAGATTATCGTGGATGCGACCGGAGAACTGCTCACGAATGTTCTTCCGTATCACCCATTTTTGATTAAGCCAAACCGTACCGAGCTTGGAAACCTGTTCGGTGTGGAAGTAACAACGATGGATCAGGCAGAGGTGTATGCGAAGCAGCTGCAGGAGCGTGGCGCGAGAAATGTGCTCGTCTCCATGTCGTATCAGGGTGCAGTCCTTGTGACAGAGGATGGCAGAGTGATTCGCGCAGCCGCACCGAAGGGACAGGTGAAGAACTCTGTCGGTGCCGGTGATTCGATGCTTGCCGGATTCCTGGCAGGTTATATCGAGCGTGACGATTATGAGTATGCGTTGAAGCTTGGTATCTGTGCCGGAAGTGCCAGTGCATTTTCCGAGGAGCTTGCAACGAAAGAAGAGATCGATACGCTGTTTCAGACGCAGATGGCGTAATAACAACACAGTATAAATGCATGTAGGACAGTTGATTTACAGTCAGCTGTCCTGTTTTTTATGCCGGTAATTTGGGCATATTACATGGTATGTGACTTTTGACGGAATTTGATTGGAAAATTGACTGAAAATTGGAGAAAAATGAAAGAAAATGATTGACAATGACGGAAAATGGCGTTACTATATAGAAAAGTTGAACGAAAATGAAACAAAATGAACGATTTTGACGGAAAGGAGAAACATGTTAGGAGAAGAAAGACAGCAGGCGATACTTGCAGCAGTAGAACAAAGACACAGCGTTTCCGTACAGGAACTGATGCAGCTTCTTGATATTTCCGAGTCCACGATCCGGCGGGATCTGAACGCACTGGATAAGGAAGGCAGACTGGTGAAGGTACATGGCGGTGCGATGGCAATCGGCGGAAGCTTCCATGTGAAGGACGATGCGGTGGAATACCGGAAGGAGATCAACCGGGAAGAAAAGATTGAGATTGCCAGATATGCGGCAGCATTGATCAAGGATCAGGATGTGGTGTATATGGATGCCGGAACGACAACCGAGCTGATGATTGACTATATCACAGCGAAGAATGTGATATTCGTCACAAACTCATTTGCACATGCAAAGCATTTGTCACAGAAAGGCTATACGACATATATCCTTGGCGGTGAGTTCAAGCCGGTCACAGAAGCGATCGTTGGAGAAGAAGCAATTATTTCTCTGGATAAATACAACTTCACGAAAGGCTTCTGGGGTGCGAACGGCGTGACGAAGGGCAACGGATTTACAACACCGGATGTCAAAGAAGCAATGGTGAAGAAGAAATCCATGCAGAAGACGAAGGAGCGCTATGTGCTGTGCGACAGCAGCAAATTCGGTGAGATTTGTTCGATAAGTTTTGCGGAATTCAAGTCTGCAAGGATAATTACAACGAAGATTGAAAATAATGAGTACAGAGGAATAAAGAATATCACGGAGGTGAGCGTATGATTTACACTGTTTCATTTAATCCGTCTCTCGACTATGTGCAGGATCTGGATTGTGTGAATCTTGGATATGTCAACCGTACCAGCGGCGAGAAGATTCTGCCGGGTGGAAAAGGAATCAATGTATCCATGGTATTGAAGAATCTTGGATTTGAGAATCAGGCACTTGGATTTACGGCCGGATTTACCGGAGAGGTTTTGAAATCCATGTTGAAGGCAAAAGGTGTGGAAAGCGATTTTATTGAGTTAGATGCAGGCATGACACGAATCAATGTCAAGATCCGCGCGAAGGAGGAAACCGAGATCAACGGACAGGGACCGAAGATTTCCGCGGATGCATTGGAACTGTTATATCAGAAGTTAGAGACCTTGCAGGAGGGCGATATCCTTGTTCTGGCAGGTTCGATTCCGGAGAGCTTGCCGCAGTCCGCGTATATGGATATCATGAAGCGTCTGCAGGACAAGAAGTTGAAGATCGTTGTAGATGCGACAAGAGATCTTCTGGTGAATGTGCTTCCATATAAGCCGTTTATGATCAAACCGAATAATTTCGAACTCGGCGAGATCTTCGGTGTGGAGATCAAAGACAAAGACGATGTATGCAAATATGCGAAGAAGCTGCAGGAGCAGGGAGCCAGAAATGTGCTTGTATCCATGGCAGGGGATGGCGCGGTATTACTTGCGGAGGACGGAAGTGAGTACCGGGCAGAGGCTCCAAAGGGCACAGTGAAAAATTCCGTCGGTGCCGGAGATTCGATGGTCGCCGGATTTATTGCCGGATATCTGATTACAGATGGCGGAGCAGATGCTTATAGAAACGCATTTGAAATGGGTGTATGTACCGGAAGTGCGAGTGCATTTTCGGAAGAGCTTGCAACGAAGGAAGAAGTCGAAGGCTTGTATGTAAAGACCTTCGGCAAAAAATGATAAAGGAGGGGTTGCGTATGCAAATTACAGATTTGTTAGACAGGAAGAGCATTTACCTTGGCGCTAAGGTAAGCTCAAAGGAAGAGACATTGGATCGTGCAGTTGCTTTGATGGCAGAAAGCGGTAAGATTGCCGATGTGGAAACATACAAGAAAGGTGTGTATGCACGAGAGGAAGAAGGAACAACCGGAATCGGAGAAGGAATCGCGATTCCGCATTGTAAGTCCGCTGCGGTGAAGCAGGCAGGACTTGCAGCGATGGTGATTCCGGATGGTGTGGATTTCGATTCGTTGGATGGCGAGCCGGTACATCTGCTGTTCCTGATCGCAGCACCGGATACCGCAGACAATGTACATCTCGATGTACTGAGCAAATTATCCGTGCTTCTTATGGACGAGGATTTCACGAACGCATTGAAATCCGCGAAGACAGTAGATGAATTCTTAAGTATCATTGACAAGGCGGAAAATGGTGATGCCAAGCAGGAAGAGATTCCGACTATCTCAGAAGCAACAAAGAAGATTTTAGCAGTAACGGGATGCCCGACCGGAATCGCACATACTTATATGGCTGCCGAAGCATTGGAGAAGAAAGCAAAGGAGCTGGGCTACGCAATCAAGGTAGAAACCAGAGGTTCCGGCGGAGCCAAGAATGTATTGACTGCAGAAGAAATCAAAGAAGCAGATGCGATCATCGTAGCTGCAGATACGCAGGTGCCGATGGATCGTTTCCACGGCAAGAAGGTGATCATCTGCAAGGTGGCAGATGGTATCAATAAGGCAGAACAATTACTGACACGAGCAGCCGAAGGCAAAGCAGCTGTCTATGAAGCAGGCGGTGATGCAGCCGAAAGCAAAGAGACCGAGGGCAAAGAAAGCGTCGGACACCAGATTTATAAGCATTTGATGAACGGTGTATCGCATATGTTACCATTTGTCGTTGGCGGTGGTATTCTGATCGCACTTGCATTCCTGATTGACGGATTGCTCATTGACTTAAACCACGTTCCGCAGTATCTGATTGACAAGTATGGTTCGGTTGCGGATGTAAAGAGTAACTTCGGTACATTGACACCGGTTGCTTATTTCTTGAAGGCTCAGGTTGGAGGCGTGGCATTTAGTTTTATGCTGCCGATCCTCGCCGGATTTATCGCGATGAGTATCGCGGACCGTCCGGGACTTGCACTTGGCTTCTTAGGTGGTGCCATTGCAGCAAATGGAAAGTCCGGATTCCTCGGCGCACTGGCTGCCGGATTTATAGCAGGCTATGTTGTATTGCTGCTGAAGAAGATTTTCTCGAAGCTTCCTTCTGCACTGGAAGGAATGGTGCCGATCCTGCTGATCCCGGTCTTTGGATTGCTGATTACCGGAGCAGGTATGGTGTATGTGATTGAACCGGTTGTCGGATTTATCAATACAGCCTTGAACAATGGCTTGAAGAACATGAGTGGCGCAAATATTATCCTGCTTGGAGCATTGCTCGGCGCGATGATGGCAGTCGATATGGGTGGCCCGGTCAACAAGGCAGCGTATGTATTCGGTACCGCGCAGATTGCAGCCGGAAATTATGATATCATGGCAGCGGTTATGATCGGAGGTATGGTTCCTCCAATCGCAATTGCAATCGCATCCTTATTGTTCAAGAACAAGTTTACAGAGCAGGAACGCAAGGCAGGTCCTACAAACTTCGTTATGGGACTTTCATTCATCACAGAGGGAGCAATTCCATTCGCCGCAGCCGATCCGTTACATGTCATTCCGGCATGTGTGGTTGGTGCAGGTGTCGCTGGTGGACTTTCCGCAGCGTTTAACTGTACACTGATGGCGCCTCACGGTGGAATCTTCGTATTCCCGGTTGTCGGACACGCCGCAATGTATCTTGTCGCACTGGTAGTCGGAAGTATCATTTCCGCACTCCTGCTCGGAGTATTAAAGAAGAAAGTAGTTGCATAATAGAAGGTCACACGACCGAAGGATTTTATACCATATAATTTTTATATAGGATTGTAAAATCCAATATTGTAGATAGAGTTGCGGGACACTACACAATTCTAAAGCAGACCATTGGAACACGCCGGCACTTAATGAACGGCAAACGTGTTTGACGTGAATTTAGTGTCCGCTGCGTGTGGAAGTGAGCGAGAGCGCGTCTGCGTAGAATGTGTAGTGTACGCAACTCGAAAAGAAAACATAGATGTTGGAATAACCATAAAAGAAAAGGAGAATAAAATTATGAGAGAGTTTAGTTATGTAATCACAGATGCACAGGGAATTCACGCAAGACCAGCCGGACAGCTTGTAAAGCTCGCAGCCGCTTATCCTTGCAAGGTAACGATCGCAAAGGACGGAAGAAGCGTTGACGCAAAGCGTATCATGGGCGTTATGAGCCTTGGCGCAAAGCAGGGACAGGAAGTGATCTTGCAGGCAGACGGTGAACAGGAAGATGAGGCAATCGCAGCACTCTCCGCATTCATGAACGAGAATCTGTAATTGATGTACGAAGAAAGGGAAGGTCTTATACAGCCGGGTGAGAGTATGCAGGAATTAAAAGGAAAAAGTGTATTTGGCGGAATTGCAATCGGTCGGATCTCCGTATATAACAAGGATGAAAGTACTGTCAAACGTGTAAAGATCGAGGACACAGCCGCAGAAGTAAAGCGATTTGAAGAGGCAAAGGAAACCGCGAAGGAGCAGTTACAGGCACTCTACGAAAAAGCACTGGTGGAAGTCGGAGAAGTCAATGCGATGATATTTGATGTACATCAGATGATGTTGGATGATCTTGATTATGTGGAAGCAATCACACACATGATCGAGAATCAGGGAATCAATGCCGAGTATGCGGTTGCAACGACAGGTGATAATTTCTCGAACATGTTCGCGGCGATGGACGATGATTATATGAAAGCACGTGCCGCGGATGTAAAAGATATTTCCAATCGCGTTGTGAAGATTCTGCAGGGAAAGAAAGATAGTGTATTAGATGGTGACGAACCGGTGATTCTGCTGGCAGATGATCTGGCACCGAGTGAGACGGTGCAGCTTGACAAGTCGAAGGTGCTTGCGTTTGTGACAAGACATGGTTCAACGAATTCCCATACAGCGATTCTGGCGCGGACGATGAATATTCCGGCACTGATCGGTGTTAAATTCGAGGAAAATGTCGACGGCAAATTCGCAATTGTCGATGGTTACAATGGCAATGTCTATGTAGAGCCAACCGATGATGTTGTGAAAGAATACGAGAGTAAGAAGCAGGAAGCCGAAGAGAAGAAACGCTTGCTGCAGGAACTGAAGGGCAAGGAAAATATCACACTCGATGGAAAGAAAATCAAGCTGTACGCGAACATCGGTGGTGTTGCGGATGTGGCATCTGCCCTGCAGAATGATGCAGAGGGCATCGGACTTTTCCGAAGCGAGTTCCTGTATTTAGAGAGCAATACATTTCCAACAGAAGAAGAACAGTTTCAGGCATATAAAACAGTTGCGGAGAATATGGCAGGCAAGAAAGTCATTATCCGTACACTGGATATCGGTGCCGACAAACAGGTGGATTATTTCAATCTGGATAAGGAAGATAACCCGGCAATGGGCTATCGTGCAATCCGTATCTGCCTGACACAGCCGGAAATCTTCAAGACACAGCTTCGCGCGATCTTTCGTGCAAGCTATTATGGAAATATCGGTGTCATGTATCCGATGATCATTTCCGTGGCAGAGGTGCAGAAGATTCATGCAATCGTGGACGAAGTGAAAGCCGAGTTAGATGCACAGGGACTTCCGTATGGAGATGTCGAGCAGGGTATCATGATCGAGACACCGGCCGCAGTTATGATGAGTGCAGAGCTTGCGAAAGAAGTTGATTTCTTCAGCATCGGAACGAACGATCTGACACAGTATACGCTGGCGATTGACCGTCAGAATCCGAAACTGGATGATTTCTACGATTCCCACCATCCTGCAATCTTACGTATGATTCAGATGGTGATCGACAATGGACATAAGGAAGGCTGCTGGGTCGGAATCTGCGGCGAGCTTGGAGCCGATACAACTCTCACAGAAACCTTCCTGAAGATGGGAATTGATGAGCTTTCGGTATCGCCATCCATGATATTCCCGGTAAGGGATAAGATCCGCAGCACGGATACAACCAAATAAAAAGCAATTGTACATTTTAGGGCAATCAACGTAAGCTATATCTTTTGACTCAGAAGCTCATTGCCTGCAAATATTGATAAAATCGCAAGGCGTAAGGACTGATCCATATATGCCTTGCGATTTTTCGTTTGTACAAGTATAGGTATCTGTGGTAGAATGGGCGTGGCAATGCAAATGAATAAAGCGTGCGTAAACCATCACGCTTCGTGTCGCAACATTAAATATGACAAGAAGGTTATAACATGTCAGAAACAGACAAATTACAGGAAAAACAAAAACTCCCAATCGGATTTATGGATTCGGGGCTTGGCGGATTAAGCGTCCTGCGCGAAGCCATAAAATTGATGCCGAAGGAAGATTTTATATATTATGGAGATTCCCTGCATGCACCCTATGGTGTAAAGCCGCAGGCGGAAATCCGGGATTTGACATTTGCAGTGGTAGAAAAACTGCTGGATATGGGAATCAAAGGATTAGCAGTTGCCTGCAACACAGCGACAAGCGCAGCCGTACGTTTGCTGCGAAATACATATCCGGAGCTTCCAATCGTGGGAATCGAACCAGCCGTGAAACCAGCCGTGACGGAAAGTCATGGAGGCAGAATCTTAGTGATGGCAACCCCGATGACACTCAAACAGGAGAAGTTTCAGAACCTTTTGGCAAAGTATCGGGAGCAGGCAGATATCGTTCCAGTCCAGTGTGACGGATTGATGGAGTTCGTCGAGCATGGCGATCTGGATGGACAGGAATTGGACGATTATTTCGCAGAAAAGCTATCACCAGTCCTGACCGACGACACAGAATCCATCGTTCTTGGCTGTACGCACTATCCGTTCCTGAAAAAAGAACTCCGCCATTTCCTTGGGGACCGTGACATCCATCTGATCGATGGCAGCCTTGGAACCTCCCGCGAACTCATGCGCCGCCTCAAAGTACAAGGCCTGCTGCGCACTGACGACCACAAAGGCAAGGTGCGGATTATGAATTCATCCGGAAGGCAGGAACTAATAGACTTGAGTCTAAAGTTACTGAATTTGCCTGACTACGAATGAGATTATATAGGGATAAGGTCGTAGATATCCCATCAAAAATGTATATGGATTTGGACACGATTGCCAATTCTTAAGCAGACCGTTGAAGCACGCTGGTACTTAATGAACGGCAAACTTGTTTGTCGTGAATTTAGTACCACTGCGTGATGAACCGAGCGGAAGCGTGTCTGCGAAGAATGGCAATCGCGTCCAAATCTGGATAGATGATAGGAGCATTCAAAATGAACATCGTAACCGTCGATGAAATCACAAAAGCATATGGCGAGCGCAAGCTCTTTGATAAAGCGTCCTTCTTTTTACAGGAAGGCGAAAAAGCCGGAATCATCGGAATTAACGGCACAGGCAAATCCACCCTTCTGAAGATCATTGCAGGCATAGAGAAACCAGATTCTGGAAACGTGATACTGGCAAATCATTATACAGTACAATATCTGCCACAGACACCGGAATTTGAACCGACAGATACCGTGCTGCAGGCAGTGGTGCGGGGACATGCCACAGAGGAAAACCACTGGACGGTCGAGAGCGAAGCCAAAACGATGATGACGAAGCTTGGCATTACGGATTTTGAAGAGACATGTGGACACTTATCCGGTGGACAGCGCAAACGTCTGGCGCTCGTATCGGCATTACTAGCGAAAGCAGATATATTACTGTTGGACGAGCCGACCAACCATCTGGACAGTGAGATGTCAACCTGGTTAGAGGACGAACTGCGCGCATACAAAGGCTCGATCATTATGGTAACCCATGACCGATATTTCCTTGACAGCGTGGCGAACCGGATCATCGAAGTGGATAAAGGACAGATTTATTCGTATGCAACAAACTATTCTGGATTTTTGGAGGGAAAGACGCTCCGTGAGGATATCTTAGATGCACAGGAACGCAAACGGCAGTCGATTCTGCGTGTGGAGCTTGAATGGGTAAAGCGTGGAGCCAGAGCGCGTTCAACAAAACAGAAGGCAAGACTGGAACGTTACGAGGAGATGAAAGGCAAATCCGCACCAGTGAAGGATGCACAGGTAGAGATCGGTTCTGTTTCCTCACGTCTTGGACGGACAACGGTGGAGCTTGACCATATTGAAAAAAGTTTTGACGGAAAGACGATCATTCATGATTTTACATATCATTTCTTAAAGGATGACCGGATTGGAATCGTTGGTCGAAATGGCTGTGGCAAGAGTACGCTGCTTAAGATCATGCAGGGGATTTTAGAGCCAGACAGCGGAAGTGTTGTGATTGGTCCGACAGTGAAAATTGGCTATTTCGCACAGGAAATCCAGCTTGGCAAGGATATGGACCCGAACCAGCGTGTGATCGATTACATCCGCGATGTGGCGGAATATGTAGAGACAGACGAAGGAAAGATTACTGCGGCAAGACTGCTGGAGCGGTTCTTGTTCCGTGGCGAAGACCAGTATGGCCTGATCGGAAAATTATCGGGTGGTGAGCGCAGACGGTTGTATCTGTGCAAGGTTTTGATGTCTGCACCGAATGTCCTTATATTGGATGAGCCGACGAATGATCTGGACATCACGACACTTACGATATTGGAAGATTATCTGGATTCGTTCCAGGGAATCGTTGTTGCAGTCAGCCATGACCGCTATTTCTTAGATCGTGTAGTACGCCGTATCTTCGCATTCCGCCCGGACGGAACACTCTGGCAGAGCGAGGGTGGTTACACCGATTACGAGACACGGGTTCTGTATGAACAACAGGCGGCAGAGAAATCTGCGGGAGCGAAGACAGAGACGGCTGAATCGAAGACAGGAAAGTCGGATAACTGGAAAGAAAAACCGCGCACGAAGAAGCTGAAGCTTTCGTATCAGGAACAGCGGGAATATGATACGATTGAAGATGATATTGCGACATTGGAGCAGAGGATAGAAGAGAATAAAATTGCAATGGAAAAAAATGCCAGCAATTCCTCCGAACTGCAACGGCTCTATGAAGAGCAGGAACAGCTCGAACAAACGCTGGCTGAAAAGATGGACCGGTGGATGTATCTGGAAGATCTGGTAAATCAGATTGCAAATCAGTAACGAGTAAAGAAAGTAACAAAAAATTGTTGAAATCTTTGTTGAAAACAGGAATTAAAAAGCACTTTTGTATTGGTAAATGTTTGGTATTATGTTCTTTATAACATACAAAAGAGTGGATAATTGTTTATGCTGCAAAGAGGAAATATCCATTAACATGTCCTGTTTTTGTTATACTCTTATAAAGTTTCTGACAAGTGAAAAATAGGACTCTTATTGTATTTAATTTGATGTCACTTGCGGATAATAGTTGTAATAATTGTTTTGTTGCCATATGTTCAAAAGTATATTTTCAAGTATGAAACAAGATAGTTTGCTTTAGATGATTGCGGGGCAAATTCGTGTTAGAGGAGTTAGCATACGAGAGAAACTATAAAATACGCTGACAAACAGAAAGGGTATTTGAAATGAAAAAAGCACAGCCTGAAAAATATTATGAAGCATGTATTACGTATAATATCATAAAGGAACTCAATAGAATTGGCAAAAAAGTTTACCCATATAGTATTAGTCAAAGAGATGAAAAAGAGGAGGGTTATGATTTTGGCTATCATGTTTCAGAAAATTCTTTTCTGATTCAGTATAAAAGTCCTAATATCCTTAAAGAAATAAAAGACGGGGAAAAAATATATACATGGGAAATTGACAGAGAACAATTGGATACGTTGAATAAACATAATGGAGGTATTCCGACATATTACGCACTACCGGCATTTGATAATATTTTCGATTGGTATTCTGGAATTCAAAAAACTTATTTTATTGATTCGAAAAGATTAGCAACAAGTTTTGACAGACAGACAAAAACAAGTGTTGTTCGATCCGACTGTAAAGCATTGAAAACGTGGGATTATTTAATGGAAAAGTTTAGAGAAGAGACCTATGATTATGCTATTCATGTGGCGCAGCAGGAGATAGATTTGTTTGGAAAAATTAATGATATGACTGAAGGATTATGGCTTTACTGCTTGGAGAAATAAAATGCAAAGAAAAGAGAGTTTAGGACATTTTAATTACAAAAGTAATGGAGAAATATATGTAAAAATTGGAAGTAATATGCGGTTTGGAAGCGAAGCGGTTACATATATTCATGAATTGTATCATGATAGATTATCGAATATATCATCTTTGGGTAGATTTTTAAATTTTATTGGAATGGCATGGGTGATGTCTAATCAAGAAAATAAATATATTTTGGATAGATATGGAGATGTACTTGTAAAGCATATACGAAAAGTACAGGAAGTATATGCTTCAACCATGACATGGTTATGGCTAAAACAGAAAGGCAATGAAGAATATAAAAAAATATATATTGAAATAGAAGACTCAGAATATAAGAGTTATCGTAAAGAACTTGAAAAAATTGTTTGCGATGAAGAACTATGCCTTGAAGAAAAAGAAAAAATGGTTGATGCAATCTGTCGATATGCATTGAATGTAAATTTGGATGAAGAAGCATTTTGGAGATGTATTCAAGATATTGATGAATTTGATATATATATGGAAACTGTTGTGAATCCAAGCGGTAGGATGTATTTTGCATATAATAAGGCAATTATGGATGCAGATTTAAATGATGAATATAATGATCAAGAGGAAATTAATTTTATAGAAAAATTATGTTCATTGAAAATTTTTGAAAATATGAGAATTTATCCCGAAACAATACGAGAAGAGTTAAAAACATTAAAAATGGACTCCGGCGTATTAGAAAAATATTATTTTAATAGAGAAAAGAAAATAAAAGTTTTTGATTTTGCGACCCTAAAAGTCAATAGAG